>Ga0308157_10006041_pt1 | contig 14730 bp, 10 predicted proteins | sample PhyBR1_FD_201035 | JGI IMG/M metagenome (GOLD analysis project Ga0308157, IMG submission 201035) | Phyllosphere microbial communities from UC Gill Tract Community Farm, Albany, California, United States - DLSLB.R1 | ecosystem: Host-associated > Plants > Phyllosphere > Unclassified | place: USA...
GATGGCATGGTTACATTGGTATAGGTTCCATCAGCATTTTTAACGCTAGATTTAAAATAACCATATTTTGCCGCGTAAAAAAGAGGGTCCTTGATCAACGCATCCGTTTCGCCCACCATATTGAAGACATTTGCCACCAAATAGTCTTCATTTTTGACCGAGCAATAGTTCGGCTTGAAATCGATATTGGAGTCACCAGTTCGCCCATTGCCAGTGATACTACAAACCGTATCTCGAAACTTCTTCGAAACGCCACCCACCAAAATATCCTGATTCAGATAAGCAGTGTTAGTAGGTGAACACAGATATTCTGAAGCTGCAGGCATTCCGCCTAAATTGTTGGCATAAACATTAGAGTTACCACCATGTTGATGGGTCAAATAACGGCCATTGGCACTGGAGCCATTCTTTTGTACGCCGATCACGCTGAAACCGTGCGTACCAGCACTACCACCACAAACGTTAGGGATGTCCGTAGTGATTTTTATATCCCAGCCACTGGGGGAAGATGCGTTTTGAATCAAGTCATAACGGAGAAAGCCCGTGATGTCCATGTCGTAATCGCCGCCCATCAAAATATCGTTCCACGTCACGATGAAGGCACCGTAAGTGGGGCCTGAGCTAATGGAAGCAAAAGTGAGTGGCGCGCTCACCTTGCCGCCGCCCTGCACGCTTTCAGGTGTGATATAGACCGTTTTACGTGGATTACTGCCGGGAATCACCACATCGATACGGGGCGAACCGCCCGTCAACGAGGCTGCCAATGTGCGCACCTTCAAAGCGTTCTCAACCGTTCCAATGTCGGACGGCGGCGAACTCACATTTCGGATTTTTGACGTGTTGCCATATAACGCCGCGCCAGCTACCTGGTAGGTGCCGCCCATTGCTGGCGCTTCCGGACAGATCCCATTGACGCTGGACAACTGACCCACTGTTTTTGCAGCACAAGAATTTTGGTCGTCCGCCGCGGTCAACCCTTTACCAGACACCGAGCCAACAGACCGCAACGTTCCCGAAAGGCCCTCAGCGGTGCCAATTTTGTCTACATACGAATCAAGATTCCCAGTCGTGTTGGGCAGCGTGCTGAACGGAGTGGCCGCTTGCCCATCGAAACTCAAGGCACTGGATGAGAAAGCCAGAATATTCAGTGGGCGACAAACTGCATTTCCATATTTGGCCCGTGCAGTGGTGTTGGCCAGCGGATCGCTCCATGAAGCGACAGGCAAGCCCGCATTGCTGTCTGCACTGCTTGAAGTGGGATTGGTAGGTGACGGCGTTGAACCGTTGTATGCGTAGTACTGAAGCGCTTGTACTACCATTTCGCCCATTGGATTACCCCAAGCGGGGAGATTACCTTCACCGGAGGTACTGGGGGTGTTGCCACCGCCGTAAGAATTTGCCGTACGACCGTACAAGATAATCGAGTCAAATGCCTTGATTGCACCGTTGCCCGTGGCCCGACCGTCTGCTAACGTTGCGGCGCATCCAGAAGATGCGCTGTGACAAAAAACTCCAGTAGTGCGATTAATTTCGTCGTCCAAATCCCGGATATTTTTACGCAGCGCGCCGGCAGTATGGTTCCAATCGTAACTTCCCGTAATAAGGCCAAACTCTACACGTGCAGAAGATCCTGCCGATTTCGGATATCCAAACTCTTGAAGAAGCCCATAAGGCTTGTAGTTGGTAGAAGAATCAGGCGGAAAAGCCTGGCATCGCTCGTCACCCAGCAATGCGGGATCGCACACTTTCACCTGGACATTCAGATCCGGTCCGATACCGGAATAAGAGGCACCGTCAGCCGAGCGGTCAGGAATGGTTATTTCGTGGCGAACCCCCCCATTGCCTTTGTCAGCGTCAAAATAATAGCGAGCCAGCTTTGGGCCAAAAGTACCAGAAGAATAGTTATCTGGATTCCCTCTCCAACGACAAAGTGTAATTTCTACCGTGGACCAGAACCGGACATTCCCCTTAACCAACCGCATAGTGGGTTGCGAAGCCTTTGGATCCTCACTACTTCCAGTAACGCAAATGCTTAAGCCAGCATAGACATTAGCGTTCGGGCCAGTAGTTTTCGTCAGATCAGCGGTCGAGAAAGGCGTGTAATCCCTAATGTCAGTTTCTTTGTAGTATTTGACAAAAGAGTGAGCATCCCAGACCAATCTGGAGCCCATCAGAACCGTCGAGCCATTGCTATCGGTAGAGCGGTATCCACCATAAAGCATTTTTCGGACGGTATCCATCCGCGTCATGGTCACCCAGTTAAGAAAGTTGCCGCTCCAATATGAACTGCTTGACGAGCAGCTGAACTTGGTAGATGTCGTTGTTCCCGTCGTTACCGTCGTCTGCGTGGCAAGCGCTGCCGGGTCGAACCTGCCCGTTGAATTAGAGTAGGCATAGCACTTAGTGGCGTCAAAATATCCGTAGTACTTGAACGTTGGCTTGAATGTGGTGTCAATCACGCCGTCGCCATCTAAATCTTCAAAATCGTTATACACAGGGCCAAACAGCGAATGATCTTTTGATGCGGTTAACATCATCATCGGCTTGTTAGCAGTGGTCACGATGTTCGGGGGAATCCCTTCCCTGGGCGTTGAAACGTCCAGTGGCGTTGCTACTGCGTAGACGACTGAGCAAGCCATCGCAACCCCAGCCACTGACATCCATAATGATTTTCTAGTGATCATTTTCGCCTCATCCATCAAGGGAAATAAATTGATTGAAGAACCACTTGGGTTCTCAGAGAATAACCAAATCCGCGCGCAGTAATACGATACATGCTTGACCACTGATTGGCATTTTGGCCGGTGGACGTCACTCTGGTTTCATCCAGATTCATGCGTACACTCTTACGCCGAAAATATTCAATTAAATATTCAGGTTGTGCAGCCACTCCGGTGATGGGGGTGACTCCCGTGTAGGTTCCCAGTGGAACAGCGCCGGTAAAACTGTCGCAATTCGCACTGGTAACCGCAGGATAACGTCCAGGCTTCGAATCGAAATCATCATTCCAGAGGCCGCCCTTGTTAGTCGGCCACCAAGGTTCGGCTACCGATTGATTGGACGCGGAAGCCGTCGCCCAATCGGTAGTGGTGTAGCTCGTGTCGTCCTTGATGCAAAGGCCAGCCTTGCAGTTGGACGAAAAATCGTTTGGGTTTAATTCCAGGACCGCACGAGTACATGAAGCATTGGTTTTGGTGGTAAGCGTGGCATTCATGATGTCACGCTCCGCGTCTCGCAACGCGGACTCGGCCGCTTGTCTCGCTGCCTCTTGATCCTGCTGATTCCTTGCCATGCTTTCGGACAGCGTGGACTGCTTCACCATCCAAATGGTGATACCCGTGATGGCAACCAGAAAAAGGAGCACCACGACCAATGCCACACCATTTTGATGCTTCAGATTTTTACGGTTTTGCATAATTGCAATTCAATAGCTCTGCTTCAAGTTGTTGCGCACCCCAAACACCTGAACGAAACGTGTGAAAGTTTCACCGGTAGGCTGATTTTTTGTAGTTCCACTGCAATCCACATAAGTTCGAAGACTTCCACTGGCGTCAGCAAGACGAGTGTTCCCGCTGAGTGTTTTGGTCAAAATACATACTCGTATAGAAACCACGCGCTGCCAACCAGTCAAGGGCAACCCATTTAATGTTGCGACGGTCAAAGCGCTAACTTGTGTGGCGGTGTAAAACTGATCAGGGCTTAATGATGTCTCACTGGAGTAAACACCATAGGCAAACTGCATGTCCTCTACACCAGCAAGCATGGGCTGATATGCAGCTGCATTTGCAGTACCATGCGGACTAGAACCATTTCCACTACACGCAAGGCTTTTTGTTGCCACTGCACTTTGGCCTACAAACAAATTAACGTTGTTTAATGTATAGCGATTAGATCCAAACAAAGGCAACCGGGGAGGGCCAGTTGTTATGGTTACCCCAGCTGAATTTTTATTACGCTCGGCATTGCGTGTGTCACCAGCAACGTCTGACCCAGTACAGTCGGCACGGGTGCCCGTTGCGCTACCCATAGCATCATTAGTAAAGTAATTAATAACTAAAGTATCAGGAGCATTGGCAACGGCCGTATCACAAGTGCTGGTCTGCACATTCAATTTGGCGCCGTCACATCCAAAAACTCCAGATTGGAATGCAGTAGGCGGCCAGTTATCCGCCGGATTAGCCCAATCTGTTATAACTCTAGGAATAGACGGAATAGGCGGATAGGTATCGTACATCCCATATTGAGCAGCATCAACCGGTATGGGCGCTACCGTCGCAGGGTAGAAGCCAGCATTCATGATAGCGCGCCCCAATAATTGCATAGCGAACGCTCCAGTTTCATTACTGCTCGTGTTTCTATCTTGAGCGCGCTGCGCCTCGGTTGAGGATAAATATACATATACAGCTGCCAAGACAACGACGAGGCTGATAGCCATAGCTACCAATAACTCAACCATTGTGAGTCCCAGATGCTGTTTCTTTATGTTTTTCATATCACGGCACAAATGAAAAGCGGGAGCAACGAACGCCTTCAGGAGCTGCTGCCTCGGACGGACAGCAAGTTTGATTAGCCATGCCCCGCAAATTCCCGCTACAACTGGGGGCTGATATTAAATTGCGAGCTGATGAGCCATCGTTAAATTCTTTATCAAACCACATCAGTGTCAACAAAACTCCATCTCTCTTATTACCGGAAATCATTGCGGCTCCTTGAGGAAAGGAGTTTCGAACTTTTTGCCTCCACGTTTTCAGATCGTAGTCTGCGCGTTGTGCTGGCGTACAGGTAGAACTTTCACAATTGGTTGTTATAGTGAATGAAGCTGCCTGTTGTGTAGTCCAGTCATCTGCAATTACATAAGACGAGGTAGAAAAGCTGCCTGCCTGAATGAAACTCGGACCCGCAGCATCTGCATTAACACGCATTCTTTCTGAAATATCAAAGACCAGCCCAGTACTGGCTGCGCGGGCCGTTGTATTAATACGATATTTTGCAGTGGCAGCCTGCAACCCGGCGAGCCCTAAAAGCCCAATAGACAGGACAACTAAAGCCACCATAATCTCTACCAAGGTCATGCCTATTTGAAAAATTTTTGTTTTTTTACAAGATAGATCAGCCATAACGAACCTCAAAATTGGTTGCAATCTCTATCACCAGGAATTACCCTAAAACGCCCAAGGGCATCGATGCAAATATTCGTCCCGTATTTTGTCGTATAGTCCGTAGATTGATGGAGTACGTCGAATTGACTAGCATTTGCCAAGCCCTGCGCACCCCGAGAATCGAACATCATCTTTTTTACAGGGGTACTGCCTTTCGCCACCAACGTAATATCACTGCCACTTGTGACTCTGGCAAAAATAATATCGGTGCTAGAAGCAGGTGTGGATAAGTTGCTATCACAAGTGGTGTTGAGGAAACCAATCCAACCGACCTGCCAATCACTTCCCGAAGTCGTGCAAGCTGGAGCATTTCCTGCAGCAGAACTGCTCATGCACAACGTGACGCAGATGTTGCGACTCACCGCTTCGTTTCTAGCTCGAAGGACGCTCCCGGAAAATTCATTGGCGGTGTTAGTCATCTTGCCCTTGACGATAAAGTCGCCGATAGCGGGAGCAGCAAGCATCGCCAGGATGGCGGCCATTGCCAAAGTGACCATAAGCTCGACCAGCGTAAAGCCGCCGTTTCTGGAAGACCGTGTAAGGATACGTAGAGGCATGTTGGATTATGTTCTGTAGGTTCTTCGAGGTTGACACCGTTCAGCGGACTTGGGTCGCCTTCCATCCACGCTTCTGGATCGCTCATGCATGAGCCTCCTTCTCGGGTCTGTCCGAACAGCGCAGCAGTAGCGGTTGAGTGGTGAGATCGTCTGACATGGGGGATACCGCAAGCGGGGTATACCTCTAGCGCCTGTACCCTCACCTCTCCGGTCCAACACGATGTCGCACCTTTCCACCCCGCTCCTGTCGCTCTTGAACTGGGGAGGGTCTCTAATCGCAGCCGCATTTCTTACGGGCTGCGCCGGACTTCCCAAAGACGTCGAACGGCCTGTTTCTTACGCAATGGCGCCGCAAAGCGAAGCGGTCTTGAACAGGCTAACGAATGAACGCCGACATGCCGACCGTGCACGCCATGACTCCGGTTTCCTCCTGCTCAGCGGCCCCCAAGAGGCATACAGCAGCCGTCTGGCTCTCGTAGAAAACGCCCAGAAAACCCTGGACCTGCAGTACTACGCCATTCATGCCGATGCCAGCAGCGAACGATTGCTGCGCGGCGTGGTCGCTGCAGCCCGCCGGGGTGTGCGGGTGCGGGTATTGCTGGATGACTTTCACAGCACGGGGCGCAATGCGCTGGTGATGGGCATGGCGTTTCAGCCCAACGTGGAGATGCGCATGTTCAACCCGGTGGCCGGGCCTCGTGGTTCGATGCTGGGGCGCCTGTGGGGCTCGGTCACTGACTTTTCCAGGGTGCAGCAGCGCATGCACAACAAGCTGTTCATTGCGGACAACGTCATGGGGGTGACGGGCGGACGCAACCTCGGCGACGCCTATTTCGGCAATGCGGAATCGGGCAACTTCGTGGACGTGGATGTACTGGCGATCGGCCCGATCGTGCAGGACCTGTCCCGCAGCTTCGACAGCTATTGGAACAACGAGCGCGCGTACCCGGTGCAATCGCTGATCACGCAGCAGGAACTGGCCCGGCTGCGCGAGCAGACGGTCAAGGCAGCGGGCGCTGCTCAGCCCCACCAGGGGGATGGCAACGACAACAACAACAGCGACGACGACTTGCCCACCCCAGCCAGGGCCGCGCCAGACGCCAATGGCTCACGGGGTGATGGCCCCAAGCCTCCAGATGGCGAACCGCGGCCTTCCCGCGATGGCCCGACGCAAGCGCAGCGCAACTGGGCCTGGAACCAGCAGCCCATGGATCTGCGCACTGCTGCATTCGTGTGGGCGCCCGCCGTGATGCTGGTGGACCGGCCGGCAAAGATCCCGGCGGAAGGGGATCGCGTGGCCGCTGCCTCAGACATGAAACCGGGTGCTGCGGTGCAGATGAGTGCCCCCGGGTCGCAGTCGGAAGACGGCAAAGCCATGACAACAACGACGGCCACGGCGCCGCGCGCACAGGCACTGCAAGCGTCTGCCGAGCATGTGGCGCAAGGCGATACGGTGGTGGACGGACTGCTGCAGCTTCTGGCCCAGGCGCGGCAGGATCTGCTCATCATTTCGCCCTACTTCGTGCCCGGCGACGACATGAAGAAGGCGTTTGCAGATGCCCGTGCGCGCGGTGTGCGCATGCGGGTGCTGACCAATTCCCTGGCTTCCAACGATGCGCCGGTCGCGCATGTGGGCTACGCACGCCACCGCGACGAATTGCTGGCGATGGGGGTGGAACTGTATGAATTGCGCAGCGAGCAACCCGGCCTCAAATCGACGTTCGGCTCATCCGGCGCAACGGCCACGGGTGAGTCGCGCTCCATGCTGCACTCCAAAGTGCTGGTGCTGGACGGTCGATTGCTGGTGGTCGGGTCGATGAACCTGGACCTGCGGTCGCAACTGCAGAACACCGAAATCGCTTTGCTCATCCAAAGCCGGGCGCTGTCGCTGATGGCGTCGGAGCAAATTGAGACAGCGATGCGCGAAGGCGCGTGGCGATTGGAGAAAACCGAACAGGGCCTGGTCTGGCACGCGCCACAGGGCAGCGGGCTGCCGGATGCCACGACCGATCCTGACACAGGACTGGGCCTGCGTTTGCTGCTGAAGCTGCTGGGCCCGCTGGCTCCGGATCACCTGCTGTAGCCTGCGCCTCACCTCGCGGCACCATAGATGCAGAAGCAGCAGCGCACCGCTGCTGCTTCTGCGCAGATCACGGATGCAGGTCAACCGCTATTCCCATCATTCCCGGGTTGGGGACGAACAAGCTGCCTGCCGCTGCAGCCACTCCGTGATCTCCCGCTGATCCGTCATCGTCCGCACTTGTTGGTAAGCGGCCTCGCCCTCCGGAAAACGGCGGCGCAGCAGGTTGAGCCATTGCTTCAAGCGCCCTGCCCGCTGGCGTGGCTCCAGGTCTTCACAGACCAGCCGCCAAAAGTCGGCCATATGCGGCTGCAATGCCGACCAGGGAAGCGGCGGAGCGCCCACGTCGCCAGCATCCGCTGAACGAATCGCAAGCGCCAGGCCGGGGTCGGCGACGATGCCACGCCCGAGCATCAGGGCATTGCAGCCCGACACTTCGCGGCAGCGCTGCGCATCGGCCACAGTCCATATCTCGCCGTTGGCCACCACGGGGATGGAAACGGCATCCCGTATCGCCGGGATCTGTTCCCAATACGCCGGAGGCCGGTACCCATCCGCCTTGGTGCGCGCGTGCACGACCAACTCGCACGCACCGCCGGCCTGCATGGCCTGGGCACATTCACGGGCCAGGGACGCATCGTGGTAGCCCAGGCGCATCTTGGCAGAGACAGGTAGATGCGACGGGACCGCTCTTCGTACGGCACCCACTACGGCCGCGATGCGCTCAGGCTCCTTCAGCAAGGCCGCACCGCCGCCGTGGCGGTTGACGACATTGGCCGGGCACCCGAAGTTCAGATCGATTCCCTCAGGGCCCAGGGCAGCGAGGCGCGTCGCGTTTTCCGCCATGCTGGCAGGATCGGAACCCAGCAACTGGGCACGCACCGGCACACCTGCCAACGTGCGGCCACCGTTGCGCAACTCCGGGATATAGCGCAAAAACACCTTGTCGGGCAGAAGGGTTCCGGTAATGCGGATGAACTCGGACACACACCGGTCGACTCCGCCGACGCGGGTCAGCACGTCGCGCAGCACGAAGTCGAGAAGCCCTTCCATCGGGGCGAGCAGCAAGGTCATGACAGCATGAAATTTAAGAAGGGCAAAAGCGCTGGCAACCAATTTTCGCGAAAGCCTTTGCCAAGTGCTTTTTGCGCGGCATTCAGACCAGCGTCCACCTCGCTTGCATCGGGCAGAAAAAGGAACGTTGGGTCGGCATCGAACAAAGCAAAAGGGCAGCATATCTGCTGCCCCTTGGGTGTTTACCGTGCGATTTGCTAATCACGGAATGCGAGCCTCCTGCTGTGCAGAGTGCTCCGTGGCTCAGGCGCGGCTCTTAGAAAGCGCCCTTCGGCAAATCGATGGCCTTGCCATTGAGCTTGACCTGGCCAGCTTCCATCTTCAAAACGCTGACCAGGTTGTCGCTCTCCTGGCGCAGGTAACCGGCCGCCTGGGCCATGCCGATCATGGCGTCCATGTCTTCGGCCTTCATCTCCTTCTGGCCGACGGCCTGGGCGATGGGTGGGAGCCAGGCCTTTGGCAGGCGCATGCTGGCGTTCAGCGTCGATCCCTTGATCAACGAAGCTTGCCAGCCGGTCTGTGCCACTTCTTCGGCCGTCGGCGCGCGCTGCACTTCGGCGCCGTATTCGAGCTGCCCCTGCTGGCCCTTGTACGTGGCCAGGATCTTCATCGAGTAGGCAGGAAGAGCGCCCACAAGGCGGGGCGCGCTTTCCTGCAGCAGGATCAGCCAGCGGTCCTCCACCTTGGCGGTGGCCTTCGCCACGCCATCGGTGCGGTACTCCTCAATCAACGCCTGCTGCAAGGTCTTGATCGTCTGCACGTCGATCCGCTGGAACTTCTCTTCGAACCCGATCGATTCGAATTCGATGGGGCCCACGCTGCCTTTACCGTTGAGCGAGGTCGCGATGTTCCCCGTCGTGCCGTTGTTCTCGATGGTCGATGACCCGGCCACGTCTTTCAGCGCCATGATCGAAGTCGCCGCACCACCGGCTGCCGGCGTGCTGCTGGCGTCGATCTGCGCGAAGCGCATCGTGCCGGTGCCAGGGGCGAAGAGCCACATCCCGTCGATCACCTGGTACTCGAACTTCCCTTCCATGCCCTTGAAGCCGAAGGCGATGCGCGAAGCAGGCTTGGCCTTTTCTTCTTCGTCTTCCTCATCATCCTTTTCACCCGGCGTGCCTGGCAGGCCGACCAGCGACACATCAGGCCATTGGAAGGTGCCGTTGACGCGCGTGCGGTCGCCATTGAGGGTCATCTCACTGACCATTTCCTGCCAGCGCATCGTCATCTCTTCGTTGCCGATCTCGCCTGCAGGCACGAGGAAACGCAGGTCATGGCTGCCCGACAGATGGTGCACGGTGGTCAGCGTGGGCGCGGTCACCTTTTCCAGTTCCTTCGTGACCTTCGGGTCCAGGCCTTCCAGCGCAAAGCGGGAATCCACCACTGCGGCTGCGAAACGGCGCCCTGCCCACGGACCATGGTGAACCGTGCTGTCCACGACCAACCGCAGTGGTGGGGATGCCGGTGCGCCGGCATCGGTCTTCGTGGCCGCGGCGGGCGGCGTCCACTGCAGCACCAGCTTGGCTTGCGACGTGAAGAAACCCTTACGGTATTCCTCCGACACGATCGCTTGCGGGCCGACAGCCTTGCGCAGTTCGACCAGCGCCTCGTCATAGCTGGCCTGTGCACGTTGTCCCATGTACCAGGTGGCACCGCCATACGCGACGACCACAAGCGCTACTGCGGCGCCGATTGCTGTTTTCTTATTCACTGAATGTCCATCAAGATGAGTTCTCCCCCCAGGGCGAAGCCCGCGAGAATACCACCGCCTCCTGACAGCACTGCAGGCCCTTACGATCGATGCCGTCAGCATGCAAGCCCTGGCCCCGATCAAGGGTTGAAGCCTGCTGGCGATGCGAACCCACCGTGGCGAAAGGGCTTGCCCTCGAGTCATCGCAGCGTCACGCGACTGCGCTGCAATCAGGCTTTCGCCTGACCCTAAGCCCTTTCCATGCTGCTCCTGAGAACCGACAAGGCCCGCCTGGAACTGTCACCCGGCGTGCGCACCCTCAGCCTGCGTGAACGCTCCTTATTGCTGCTGGCCGATGGCCGGCCGCTGAAGGATCTGCAGGCCATGTACAACGGCATCGGCGCCCAGATCGTGGAGCAGCTGATGCGCCAGGGTTATCTGGCAAACCCCGCCGCTGCGGCCCAGCCCGCCGAAGCGCCCACCACGACAGCGAGCGACGCGCCCGCGCCATCGAATGCGCTGCGCTCGCTCGCCGGCGCCCGCATGTACCTGTTCGACATTTGCGAGCGCATGTTCGCGCGTCGCAATGCCGATCTGGCCCGCAATTTCCACGAAGCGCTCCGTGGCGCACGCGACCGCGACAGCATGCTGGACGTGAGCGAAGCCCTGCTGGACGAGATCACGCTGTTGGCGGGACCCGAGCGTGCCGCCGCGGTGCGGGAACGCATGGAGCAGCTGCTGCCAGCGTGATCGGCGCGGGTACCGACGCTACAAAGCGCGGCGACCGCTACCGGCAGACGCCGCGTGAGGGTGGAAAACCCAGATGGTCAGGAGGCGGAAAGCCGCCAGAGCGAAGTGCGCTCGGCCGACCGCGCCGCATGCAGCGGGTCCGCAGGGTCCATTGCCTTCGCATGGCGAGGCTGGACCTCGTGCCGGTCCACCACCTGCAGGCCGGCGCTGGCGATCCATTCGAGCAATTGCGCGCGGGACCGCAGGCTTAGGTGCTCAGCCAGATCGGACAGGATCAGCCACCCCTCGCCTCCCGGTGAAAGATGCGCCTTGAGACCTGTGAGGAAGCCGCGCAGCATGCGGCTGTCCTCGTCGTAGACGGCGTGCTCGATGGATGAGCTGGCGCGGCCGGGCAGCCATGGCGGATTGCACACCACCAGCGGCGCCTGGCCGGAAGGAAACAGATCGGCCTCCAGCACTTCGACCTTCGATGCCAGGCCCAGCCGCTGCACGTTGTCGCGCGCACAGGCCAAAGCGCGTGGGTCCTGATCGGTTGCCACGATCTTTTGCACGCCACGCCGGGCCAGCACGGCCGCCAGCACGCCGGTGCCGGTGCCGATATCGAAAGCGAGATCGGTGGCGGGCAACGGTGCCTGGGCCACCAGATCCACGTACTCGCCCCGAACGGGCGAGAACACGCCGTAGTGCGGATGGATGCGGCGCGGCGCCTGGTCCGTGCCCAATGCTGGAATCTCGACGCCCTTTTTGCGCCACTCGTGCGCACCGACCAAGCCAAGCACCTCGCGCAGCGACACCACGCAGGCCGCGCCATCGGGCTTGCCCCAGGCTTCGGCGAAGGCCTCCCGCAGATCGGGCGCACGGCGCAGCGCGATGGTGTGGTCGCCCTCGATCGGCACGAGCAGCATGCCCAGCAGGCGCGCGCGCTGTGCCTGGGACTGGCGGTGCAGGTGGAAGGCATGGGCCGGCCCCACCGCTGCGGCAGCGGCCGCACTGGACTGGGCCTTGCGGCCCGCTTTGGCGGCCTTGGGCTTTTTGTCCGCACGGCGCATGAGCGCCTGCAGCAGGTGCCGGGCGTTCTGAAAATCACCGCGCCACAGCAGGCCCGTGCCCTCGCATGCCAGCCGATAGGCCGTGTCGGCCGCGAGCGTGTCGTCGGCCAATACCACCCGGCGGGGCGCGGCGGCACCGCTTTCGCTGCGCCAGGGCGCAGAGCGGTCCTCGCCGTTCTCGGTCCAGTGGATCATGCGGTGCAATGCAAAAAAAGGGTTGAAGGTAGCGGCTTGGCGAATCAGTTCAAGGGGCGCTTGAGACGCACTTCCTCGATCTTCACGCCGCCGACCAGAGCGGTCTTGGCCGTGGACATTTCGCGCTTGAAACCGGCCAGCTCGTGAAAGCGCAGCGCGCGTTCGTTGCGCAGCGGCACCCAAGCGGTGACGTTGGTGCAGCCCTCTTCCTGAAGGCCGTCGCGGGCGGCGTCCCACAGGGCCACGCCCACGCCCTGGCTCCAGTGCGTGGGGGCGGCGTAGATGGCCCAGATTTCACCCGTGGTGGGGCGGGATTTTTCATCGCGCGAGCGGTCGAAACCGACGAAGCCGACGATCTTGTCGCCGTCCACCGCCACCTGGACCTGGGGCTCGCAATACTCGATGGCCTCGCGCCAATAGGCTTGGCGCTTTTCGACCGAGGACAGGGATTTCAATTGGTCGTCGGGCAACAAGCCACGGTATACCTCGGCTGCGGAAACGGTATGGATCTGTGCAATGGCTTTGGCATCGCGAAGCGTGGCGGGACGAACCTGGATACTGGACATGGAAAAAACGGAACGAAACAGGGGATGAAAAAACGAAAGGAGCGGCATTGTCGCCGCAAATGGTTTTTCCACTCCAGCCCTCGGATGTCCGCGGCCCTGCGGCCGGGCCCGCTGGCGGCTATAGCCAGCGGCGCAGCAGACCCATGACACGGTCGAAACGCGCTCCGTACGGCGGGTAGAGCGCGCCCCCCAAAGACCAGCGCGACTGCACCAGCACCGACTTCTGGTGGCAAAAGCGCAGAAAGCCCGCCTCGCCGTGGTAAGCCCCCCAGCCGCTGTCGCCCACGCCGCCGAACGGCAGGTTGTCGTGCGTGATGTGCATCAGCGTGTCGTTCACCGTGACGCCACCGCTCACCGTGCGGCGCAGCACGTCGTCGCGCACCGCCTCGTTGCGGCCGAACCAGTACAGCGCCAGCGGCCGCGGCCCGGCATTGATGTGCGCGATGGCGTCGTCCAGGCGTTCGTAGCCCAGCACGGGCAGCACGGGGCCGAAAATCTCTTCCTGCATCACCTGCATGTTCAAGCTCGCGTTGAACACCAGCACCGGCGGCATCTGGCGCCCCACGCCGTCGCCGATGCCCTGCGCGGGCGGTGGCGGCGAGCCCGGCACGGGCTCCAGCACCTGCACGTCGGCCCCCTGCGTCTGGGCCTGTTGCAGCATGGTTCGCAGGCGTGCCAGTTGGCGCGGATTGATGACGGAGGCGTAGTCGGGGTTGCCCTCGAAATACGGAAACAGCCGTGCTACCGCAGCGCGGTAGGCCTCGCCGAATGCGGCTTCGCTGCCACGCGGCAGCAGCACGTAATCGGGCGCGATGCAGGTCTGCCCGGCGTTGAGCAGCTTGCCGTGCGCAATCTTGAGCGCCGCGTCCTGCAGGTCGCAGCCGGCATCGATGATGCAGGGCGACTTGCCGCCCAGTTCCAGCGTGGTCGGCGTCAGGTGCACGGCAGCAGCCTGCGCCACCTTGCGCCCCACGGCGGTAGAGCCGGTGAAGACGAGGTGATCGAACGGCAACGACGCGACCAGCGCCGCTACGGCAGCATCGCCCTGCACCACGCAGAACTCGTCGGGCGAGAAGAATTGCGACACCAGCGATGCCAGTTGGGCGGAGGTGTGCGGCGTGAGTTCGCTCGGCTTGAGCATGACCCGGTTGCCGGCGGCGAGCGCACCGATGGCCGGTGCCAATGCCAGCTGCACGGGGTAGTTCCAGGGAGCGATCACGCCGACCACACCCAGCGGCTGCCGCTGGATCCACGCATGCGCCGGCTGCAGGAACAGCGGCGTGAACACTTTGCGGGGCTTTACCCAACGGGCCAGGTGCCTGAGCGTGTGGGATAACTGTGCGCGCAGCACGAACAGATCGGCCACTTCGGTCAGGCGCGGGGACCGCATGCCGAAGTCGGCCTGCACGGCCGCGGCGAGCGCCGGACCGTGTTCATCCAGCATCTTGCGCAAGCGCAGCAGGCGCTCGCGGCGCACCAGCAACGGCACATCGGCATGGTCCCGGCTGGCGCGCCGCTGGATTTCAAACTGGTGGCGGATATCGGCAGGGGTCATTGCACGCATCATAGGCAGCGCCCTTGCAACGGCCTGTAAACCCAGGTCTCCAAGT
>Ga0308157_10006044_pt1 | contig 14723 bp, 9 predicted proteins | sample PhyBR1_FD_201035 | JGI IMG/M metagenome (GOLD analysis project Ga0308157, IMG submission 201035) | Phyllosphere microbial communities from UC Gill Tract Community Farm, Albany, California, United States - DLSLB.R1 | ecosystem: Host-associated > Plants > Phyllosphere > Unclassified | place: USA...
ATGTTCGGACGGATTTCTTTTTCTGCAAAATCTCTAATAGATTGCGCAATCATTGCCTGTGTTTCGTTGTATTCAAAATTCATCGTACTGTATTTTATCGTTGTTTTTTGCTTATTTTTCTAAAAAGCCAAATATAACTTAATTATCTTTAATTTGTCAAGTGGAAAATTATTAATTTTTTCTAAATCTTCAATTTTTAACGGATTTTCCTGTTTACTGCGATAAACCACAATTTGCCTTGCAATGTGACTATTAATATATGGAATCTGCGCCAACTCTTCTTTCGTAGCTGTGTTTACATTCACTTTTTTGATAGTTGAAGCTGTCTTAATCGAAGTATTTTGTTTTAATACTTTAACAGCTTCGGGACGCAATCCTTTTATAAAATCGATTTGATGGATCGATACAAAACCTCCTAATTTTTCGCGTTCGTTGATAACTGCATTTGCATAATAATCGCCAATTCCTTTTATTTCCACCAAATCTTCAACGGTTGCTTTGTTTAAATCGATATTTTTTAGAACAATCGGTTCGCTATTCTCAGTATAAGTATTCGATTTTTTATTCTGTGTCCATTCTGGGAATTTAAAATAAGGCGAAATTTTATCAAGCAATTCCTTTGAAACTCCTGTTACTTGCTGAAACTCGGCAACAGAATTGACATATTTCCCTGTTGATCTAAATTTTACTAATTTATCAATTTCTGCAGTGGTCATTCCTAATTTAAATCCTTTGTAATCACTTATAAAATTTGGATTAAACGGTTGCAGATCGTACTTTTTCAACGCCAGCTGTTTTAAACTATCAATTTGCAACTGTGTCTTTTCATCAACTTTATAATCGGCAGTTTCGTTACTAAATGATTTACTTTTAGCAATTAATATCACAACCTGCAAAAGCGCGATGATTACAACAAAGATCACAAGAGCTCTGCGCTGTTTATTACTGAAATACGGAAGCTGCATTTTCATCTGTTCATTAATTTTATACCGATTTCACAATTTAAGCATCTTCTTAAATCGCAGTAATTTTTCTTCAAAAACAACACCGACTGACTGTCTAAAGACGATGTTACAGAAACATGCAGTTTTTGAAACATTTCTGTGGTGCTGTTTTTTTCCAGATCAATTGACTGATAATGCTGTAAAACTTCATCGATAATATCTTTACCCAATTGCTGATGATACACGTATTGAAAAGGCAACACCGTATTTATAAGCAACAAATTGTAAAACGATTGCGAAACTGTTTTCTTACGGATTTTATGTTCTTTTCCAAAGACATAATGCGTTTGCCAATAATCGGAAACCGGCGCGCCCAACAGATAATTGTTTCGGGAAACACTTTCGGGATTTCGAACTAAATCAAATAAAAAAGGTTGATTGTACATGAACGACGCAAACTGCACCAAGCGAATAACCGGAAAATTATCTGGTCGCAACTTGTAGTAACTTGGCGAATTTACGGTTTGCTTTAAATTGTATTTCTGCTTTAAATAAGTGTACGTTTTTTGTAGCGTTTTAAGATAATAATCTTCACTTTCTGATTGCAACAAATTGGCTGTTCCTAAAAACAACGCTTCTAAATGTACCAAATGCGCCTGTTCTTTACGAATGATTTTCAATGGCAGATTTTTCGCAACTTCGTAAAAAACCTCTCCGTTAATATTCAACCCGAAATTACGTAGCAACATACGGTAAAACGATTCTTCCCAATTGTTGTTGGTTTGCTTTAGTTCTTTAACAATTCGGTTGGTAAACTGTTCCAATCGTTCTACCATTAACTTTTCTTTCCATAAAAGCCAATCAAACGAATTGAACTGCTTGATGTAATCTTCGCAAAAAATGTACTGAGGATTTAACTTGAACTGATGGTATGCATTAAAAACATTTTCGGAAATATAATCTTTTAGAACAATTGTAGGAATTTCGGTTCCATTTGATCGCAAAACAGATAAATCGTTGTTCCAAACCACATGCAAAATTACGTTTTGATAAGCCGGATCGATTTCATGATGATGCGCATACCAATCTGAAGCATTTATGTGCATTTCTACGTTTCCTGCCCATAATTGCCCGTCGATATAAACTTGTGCGTTAAAAAAATCCGGTCCTTCTGTTCCCAAATACAAACCAAAATCTTTTATAACAACCTCATTGTTCTGAACTGTTTTGAGTGAAGTATTGTTAAGCTTTTTGAATCTCCACACATAATGTAAAAAATCTTCCCGCATAATAAAAAGCTTTTTATAAATGTAATTTATTTTTTCAAAACTTCCTAATTATCAGTTGGTTCAATTCAAAATTCTATATAATACGCAGTTCTATCTTTGAAATAGCAAGAGCTTGCGAACTGGAAAAGCAATAACATCAGGTGCTTGTTCTTTTAAGATGCTGAAACAAGTTCAGCATGACCAAAAGAGAATAAAATAAAAAAGAGCAACTTTACGTTACTCCTTTGAATTATTTGATATTATTTATGATATCGTATTTTGTAATGATATGATGTTTGCCGTTTCCTAAATCAACCAAAACAGCGTTGTTGTCTTTTGTGATCAACTTTGCAACTTCTTCTACCGTGGTTTGCAATGAAACAATTGGGTAAGGTTTGCGCATTAAATCTTTAATCGGTGTATCGGCAACATTGCTATTGTTCACAAATGCATTAAAAAGATCTACATCTTCCAACGATCCAACAAAACCATTGGTGTCAATTACCGGAATTTGCGATATTTTATATTTACGGATTCTATCAATTGCGTGACTTGCCAATTCTTCGGTACGAACAATTACCAAAGGTTTATCGATATGATTTTTAATTAAATCATGCGCCGTAACAATTTCTTCCTCCAAATAACCGCGTTCACGCATCCAATCATCGTTAAAAATTTTACCAATGTAACGCGAACCTGAATCATGAAATAAAACAACAACAACATCCGTCGGTTTTAATTGATCTTTCATCTGCAACAATCCTTTAATTGCCGAACCAGATGACATTCCGACAAAAATCCCCTCTTCTAATGCTAATTTTCTACAGAAAACCGCCGCATCTTTATCGGTAACTTTTGTAAAATGATCGATCACAGAAAAATCAACATTTTTTGGAAGGATATCTTCTCCGATACCTTCAGTCACGTATGAATAAACTTCGTTCTCATCGAAAATACCTGTTTCATGATATTTTTTAAAGACCGATCCGTAAGTATCAACTCCCCAGATTTTTACATCTGGCTTTTGTTCCTTTAAATATTTACCGACTCCCGAAATTGTTCCGCCCGTACCAACACCAACGATAAAATGCGTGATTTCACCATTTGTTTGATCCCAAATCTCAGGACCGGTTTGTTCGTAATTTGCTTTTGCGTTTGATGGATTATCATATTGATTAACGTACCAAGAATTCGGAGTTTCTTCTGCCAAACGTTTAGAAACCGAATAATATGAACGTGGATCGGTTGGTTCTACATCGGTAGGACAAACAACAACTTTTGCACCAACAGCACGCAGAATGTCCATTTTTTCTTTAGACTGTTTGTCTGTAATTACACAGATTAACTTGTATCCTTTCACAATAGCCGCCAATGCCAAGCCCATTCCGGTGTTTCCTGATGTTCCTTCAATAATTGTACCGCCTGGTTTTAAGCGTCCATCAGCTTCAGCATCTTCCACCATTTGCAAAGCCATACGGTCTTTACAAGAATGTCCCGGATTAAAATATTCAACCTTTGCAAAAACCTTACAAGGCAAATCTTTTACAATTTTATTTAACTGAACCAAAGGCGTGTTCCCTATGGTTTCTAATATATTTTTTGCGTAGTTCATTACTTATAAATTTATGCAAAGATACAATATGCTTTTTAGAAAAGAAAAAAGTTGTATTACTACAACTTTAATTAAAGAAATTCCACTTCATTCCCAACCTAAATGTTAGATCTCGGTAAGGATATGTTGGCGTGTTATAATAGTTATAGCCCGTTAACATAGAATTAAAATGATCTACGTTAATATAGATTTGAGCTGTTTTTATTTTTACGTTTAAGAAGAAATCGAACATTGGAAAATTTCCGACTTTAACTTGATCTTGCACTACAAAATCACCCAAAACTGGATGGTATTCGTTGGCGTAATATTTTGTAAAATAATTAAAGATTACACCCGTTTGAAAAAACAAAGCTTTATTGAATGCGTAATCTTGAAAGTAAACCGTGTTTCGTGTAACAATCTGCGGAACGTTTAAAATATTCTCGTCTTGAACAACCTGTTGAAACATTATGGTATTATCAAGTCCCCATTTGCCAAAAGTAAATTCCTTTTGACCTTTAATCATAAAATAGTTGATCACTTTCCCATACTGTTTAGGCGTTACCAATAACTGTGTAAATCTGCCGTTTGCATCAACTGTAGTTGCAGTGTTACTAAAATACAGTTTATCTGTAATTAATTGATACGTTCCTTCCAGATTAATAAAAGGCGAAATAACCTTTGCATTTAACGTACTGTATTTTTCATTAGAGAAATCATTAAGCCAGTTTAGACCAATATATCCACTTTGAAAAAACTGATAGGTATAATCGGGAATTTTGCTTTCTAATTGATATGTAGCTTCAATTCCGTATGAGTCATTCAGATTAAAAGCGGCGTTAATTTTTAAATCTGTTAGCGATCTCCCCACAACAGACTGCTTAAAATAAGCATCGGCAACAACATGTTCTTTATTCAACATATAAGATCCGCCAATTGTAATGATATCGTCTTTTAACTGATTCGGGATTTTGTTTGAATTTTCATCAAAAACGATGGATTCATATCGATGCGAAAAATTATAAATTCCTGCACTTACAGCAAATAAACCAATAGCTTTAGAATCGAACGCCAAATCAAAAGCATTTTCTAAACGGGTATGGCGCACTTTATCGTAAATACCCGAAGCAAATGTTTCGCCAAAATACGGATCTCGATCTAGAAACGGTCTTGAATTGGATTGCTGATATACGTTGGAAAAATATTCATAAGTAATCTGATGGCGTAACAATGCCTTATTATTTTCAGATTTATTGAATTGAAAACTATGATCGAAATATCCACGTAAACCTTTAAACAATGTTTTAGCATCGGCAGTTTGCACTCTTAAATTCTCTCGATTATTAAAAGGTTCATTTGAAGATTCAAAATTGTTTGTAAACACCAACCCACCATTTTCATCGTTTGAAGTATCTTGAAAAGTGATATGATTTTTAAACTGATAACGTTTATTCTTTGTAAAGAAACTTGAACCAATTCTAAAATTTCCGTTTGAGGTCAACTGATTTACATACTTTCCTTGCGAACGTAAACCGCGATAACCAAGAAACACATTAAATTGTTCCGAAGTATTCATGGTAATCAATGCATCCAGATTTTGACCTTTTCCTGTAACACTGCGATAAAACAATTCCGATGCCGGTGTAGGAACACTATAATAACTTATATCTTCTTTGTTCAAGTAAGAAAATCTACGCGCATTGAATCCTACATTTATAAGATTATTTACATTTAAAGCATTAGGATCTAACGATTGAAACGTTTGTCCGTCGTTATTGAATTGAAGCTTTCCAAAAGTATCTTCACGCAAATAATTAAATGCATACTGCTTTTTTAAATTAAGGATTGTATCAAAAGTTGATGCTCCTTTTATCTCGTTAAAAACCTTGTACTCAGAAATAGGCGCAACCGTATCACCAGCTTTGGTAATAATTTTCTTCACCTTTAAAGAATCGTTATCAGACAAATTTACCGACGAAAAACGATCAACAGAGTTAGCAGTTCCAACTCTTGTAGTACTTAACGTATTCCCTGATTTAATTTTTTGACCTGATTTTCGTACCTGCGCAAAACACGTAACAGAAAATAACAGCACAAAAGCCAAAATAAAACGCATAGATGCAAATTTTACACAAAAGTACATTTTTTTAGCAACTATACTATATAAATAAAAAAAGAGATGCTTTCGCATCTCTTTTCAAAATATTTAAAACTACTGATTAATAACCAGGGTTTTGAGAATCTGTTGTTAATGACGTATTTCCATTCATCTCTCCAACAGGAATAGGCAATGTCATTCTATGATCGTTCGCTGGTAAGTTACAAGCACCATTAACTACACAATCTTTAGAATATCTGCTAAATCCAGGAGATCCTGCTTTTACACCTAATCGCTTCATGTCTAAGTAACGAGCTCCTTCGAAAGCAAGCTCAACCCTACGCTCATTTAAAATAGCATTAAAAGCAGACTGCTGATTTGTGATTGATGGCATAGAAATTAATGACGCTGTAGTAGATCTATTAAATCTAATTGTATACAATATAGAATAAACCGATGTACGTTTATTAAGAATATCATCCGGAGTAGTTGTTCCGTCAGTAAACTGACCTTTAGCAGCTCTAGCTTCAGCCATAGCTAACAAAATATCAGAAGTTCTTATAAGCGGAATATCATTTTTAAGATCTGCTCCAGCAATACCCGGATATTTTCCAACCAGGAGAACATCACCAGCATTATATTCTGACTGCGTCGCTGTCTCATAGTTAGTAAGCACAGAAGTTCCTGCTGAAGTTCCTACAACACCCAATAAATTCACATTATAGCGCACATCATTTCTTGGTGAAAATGCAGTACCTGTCTTCGATGCATCTAACTTATCGAATTCATTATATAGTGAACGTCCCATTTCATAGAAAAAAGATCCATTATCTCTTCTGGCTCTTACCGAGTACCATGTACCAACAACACTAGGTCCTGAATTAGGTGTTACTTTAGATCTAAAAATAACTTCATTTTGTGTTGGAAAATCTGTTGCGTCCTTAGAAAACAAAGTTCCATACTCTAATGGAGTAGCTAATCTATATTGTAGCATTATTTGCTCACCATAGGTTAAAACATCATCCCACTCTTCAGTCATAGCAAACAACTTAACACGAAGTGCATTCACCATTCCGCCACTAACATAATCCATAACGCCTGCCCAACCACTTACACGATTATCTTCAGCTCTTTTTAAATCATCAAGAATAAATTGCTTTACTTCTTTTACAGTATTTCTTGGTAAAGAATACTTATAATCTAATGGTGGAACATGGTCTAAAATGATTGCAGACATACCAGATTCATTCGTATAAACAGGAGTGAAATATGCAAACAATTTATAATGCGCATATGCACGCAATGCATACAGCTCTGCCAAATTATCTTTATGGGCACTTACTTCTGCAGGATTTTCAGCCATTAACTTTTTTGTAATAACTTCTAATCTGTTAATACGATTAATCATAGCATATGTACCATTCCATAATGAAGCAGCATACCCATTATTTGTCTCCATAAGGAACCCATACTGTCCGTTGATCAATCCTTGACCACCGTTATTCAAGCCAATTGCAACTTCATCGGTAAAAACAGAGCCTAAACCAATTTCAGTTACAGAAGGGATAGAAGCATATATTACATTTAAACCTCTCTTAACATCCTGTGCTTTTCTAAAAGCTTCATACTCGTCATAAATAACGCCTTTTTCAGGAATATCATAAGCATCACTACAAGAAGATACCAGTCCTCCGATAGCAAACATTAATATTAATATCTTATTTTTCATCGTAAATTTCTTCTTTTAATTATTAAAACTGTACCTCTACTCCAAATGTAATAGTTTTCGGAGTTGGATATTGTGACTGATCAGATCCACGGTTACTTTCAGCATCCCAACCTTTCCACTTGGTCCAAGTTGCAAGATTTTCAGCCTGTCCGTAAACTCTTAAGCCAGATAATTTCATAAATGCTAAATCTTTCTTTTTAAAATTATATCCTAAGGATAAGTATCTTAGACGTACATATGAAGCATCACGAATATTTTTATCAGAATTATTTTGATATGGTAAATTAGAAGCTGTTACTGAAGGCATTGATGCATTTCTATTAGTTGGCGTCCAATAATCGTACATATCTCTAGACATATTCCAGTTACGTATATTATCTGAATTAGTTAATGAAGCATAGTCATAATCAAATCTCCAAACATCTTGAACAAATGTAAATGAAGAAGACATGAACCAACCTTTATAATCAACATCTAAACCAAAACCACCTTGATATTTTGGAATAAAACTTTTGCCTGTAAACTGTCTATCAGCATCTGTATAGCGCTCTGTTGTATTCCCATCTTTATCAAAAAACAATAAATTACCAGTATCTGGATTTACCCCAGCGTATTTAACTAAGTAGTATTGACCATACATATCTCCTTGACGCATAACAGTCAATCCTCCATCCCAAACTACTCCGTCTTCATTAGCTCCTGCTAATTCAACAAACTCATTTTTATTAACAGATCCATTTGCATTTAATGAGATTCTTAAATTTTCATTACGCACCACATCTCCTGCAAGAATTAACTCTACACCAGTATTCTTCATACTTCCGATATTATCAGAGATACTTGGTGCTCCATGGATAGCCGACATAGGACGAGACTGATATAAATCTTTTGTAGTTTTTTGATACACATCAACAGAACCTCTTAACCTACTATTCCATAAACCAAAATCAACACCAATATTTGCCTGTTCGATTGTTTCCCACTGTAAATTTGGATTTGGAATACCCGAAATATAGATAGAAGGCTGATCATTATAAGAAATTCCTGTTAAAGAGTATGTTTCTCTAAATAAAGAAGCTCCTCCAAACAAACCAGTTCCTAAAATATCCTGATTACCTGCTGTACCATAAGAACCTCTTAATTTTAGCTCGTCAAATATAGAATTCTCCATAAAAGCTTCTCTGTTAATGTTCCAACGTGCAGAAGCAGACCAGAAAGTACCCCATCTGTTATTTTCAGAAAAACGGAAAGAAGCATCTCTTCTTAATGTTAAACCAACACCATATTTTGAATCATAATCATAATCAGCTGTTCCAAAATAAGAAAACAAACCAGCCTCAGCAACGCTTTTAGAAATATTTGGCACATAATAATCCTGATCCTCAGCATCTCTTATCCAACCTGTTCCAAAGCCTGGACCTGAAAAATAAGGATCTAATCCATTTTGCGTTAAAGACGAAGACGAAAAGTGTCCTTTCAAGTATTCTAAATAAGCACCCGCTCTAACTTCATGTTTTTCATTGAAAACTTTTGTCCATTTTAAATTTGAAGTCGATGTAAAAGAAACCCTTCTAGATCGAGCGTCAGTTTCAAATCCAATATATTCCTGAACAGGTGGCCCTTGTTCTCTAAAAAGTTCAGAGTTAAATGCTGCGGGAGATTCATAAGTAGTACCAACTATCTCTGTATAATCTACACCTATGTTAGTACCGATACTAAATCCTTTACCTAAATCATAATTAAGACCACCGCTTGCAATCATTTTAAATTCGTCAGAATAATTTCTAAAATTATCCAACTGATCTAAAATTAAAAGCGGAGCTAATTTTACTAAATTCGCATTATTTCCATGACCTTCTTGATAAAGAGCTATTAAAGAATTATAAGAATTACCCTTTTCATAATCACTTGGTTTAAAATAAGGGACTCCTCTCATTGCTCCAATAATAGGATTGTAATTAATAGCTCCTGTTCCTAAATTTACAGCCTGATTTGATCTTGAATAGTTTGCGGTAAGATTTGTATTGTACGTTAATCTGTTATCAGCACTTTTACCGTTAAGATTACTTCTAAAGTTGAATCTTTTTAAATCTGTATTTTTTAAAGCCCCTTCATGATTAGTAAAACCAATAGAAGTAAACTGACTTAAATTTTTACTACCGCTTGAAAACGACAACGTATGATTTTGAATAATAGCATCTCTAAAAAATGTATCCATCCAATCTGTATTGCTTGCATTATTAATCTGTGCAGCAGTCCAACGAGTATTATTTTTCTGAGTTTGGTTTTCAAATCTCATTAACTCAGGACCATCCATTAAGTCATACTTATGTTTTTGCAAAGAACTAACACCTACATTACCAACATACTTGATCTGTAAATCTTGTTCAAAAGATGCTCTTTTCGTTACTACGTTAATAACACCATTTGCCCCACGGTTACCATAAATAGAAGTTGCTCCAGCATCTTTTAAAACTGTTACGCTTTCAATATCGTTAGGGTTTATACTTCTAAAGTTTGCTGATGCCATAGGTACACCATCAATAACATACAAAGGTTCAATACTACCGTTAATAGATCCAATACCACGTAAAATAACGGTAGTATTTGAAGACCCTGGCTGTCCTGATCCTGTAGAAATATTCAAACCAGGCACCTGACCCTGAAGAGTTTGAATAAAAGAAGCATTTGGACGACCTTCAATTGTTTTTGAAGTTACTGTACTAGCAGCAACATTAGATTTAGGCTTTGAAGTAGTACGATATGTATCTACAATAACTTCTGGCATTAAATACTCATCATCCTCAATTAATGTAACATTTAAAACACCTGAATCAGAAACAGTAACTGTGGTTGACTTATAGCCTTCATAAACCACCTGAACTTTATCTCCCTTTTTTAAATTTAATGTATAATTCCCTTCTTCGTCTGTATCTGTACCAAGATTGGTACCTACCAACATAACTGTAGCCCCAGGGATAGGGTCACCGTCTTGTGTCTTTACAACTCCTGTTACTTGCTTTCCTGGCTGTGCAAAACCTACTTGCATAATCAGAGCAAAGAACAGAGTTAAAATCCAAGTAAACTTTGATCTCATATTAATTTAATTTGAATTAGTTATGCACAAATCTACATCTTTTTTATCTCCTAACAAATTTTTAACAATAAAAATACTTATACAAAAATAAAAAGCCCATCTGAATAATTCAGATGGGCTTCTTTATAAACATTAAAAAAATTATTTCTTAACAATTTTAATGGTTTGGTTAATTTCACCATTACTCAACTTAAGTAAATAAATACCGCTGTTAAGAAAACTAATATTCACACTAGCCTCATTCGTATTATAAAACAAATCCCTATTTTCATAAACCTGTTTTCCGCTCATATCAAAAATTTGTGTATTAGCACCTGCAATACTTGCCAAGTCCGCTTTTAAAATAACTATGTCATTAACCGGGTTAGGGTACACCACTAAATTATCAAACTGTTGTTCCTTAACAGAAACAACTTTTCCTTTTATACCACTAACAATCAAAGAAAATTTTTGACTTCCACCAGTCAATGCACCTTTATGAGTTACAATAATTTTATATTTTCCTGCAGCTGCTACACCTGAAACTTGTCCTTTATACTCAACTACTTCCAAGGGATCTCTATCATTATCCATTTTTGCAACAAACTTATTATTAGGCGATTTATTTATAGCCCAAGGTAAACCAATATCCCCATTAGACACTCTAACAACTCTTAAATCTAAATCATTTACCAAAACACTAGTAGTATCATCATTACCTCCACTTACACGACCAGCTGGGTCTGTCCAAGCAAGAGCCGCTTTCAAAGGTCCGTCTCCCGCTATTTCAACCTCAATCTCAAAATTAGTACCATTACTTAATTGATGTTCTAAAACATGACTACGATCAACCCCAGGTTTAGAATCCCTTAAAATCTCCGCTCCTTTTTTAGCATTTATAACTCCCCAGCCAAAACGATAATCTGGACCATCAGTTGCTCCTGCTTCGTCAGCACTAATTGCCATCAACGCTTTAACTGTTGCAGAACGCATTTTACCTTTAGTTGGATATAATTCTTTAAAGTATTGTTGCCACAACACGAAAACACCTGCAACAGAAGGTGCTGCCATAGAAGTTCCATTTTCAAGTTTTGTAGCAGTATCTGAAGTTGTTCCCACAGAGTTAACTGCTACTCCTTTTGCTGATATATCCGGTTTTATTCTATAGTCATCTGTAGGCCCCCAATTACTAAAAGAAGACATTACTACATCTGAAGGCTGTTGATAATTAGTTATTCCATCAATAGCCGCGACTACCACATTATTTTTTGATGTACCTTCTCCATGCAATAAATCTTCACCATTTTTCGAAGGATTGAAGTATACAGTCTGTGATCCTGTCCATTCACCGTTTCTATCATTACCTGCCGCATATACAGGCAAATAATACTCTACCTCATATAGTAAGTCATCTAAAATTCTCGAAGAAGAATTATACCTACCTAATTCACTAGGATTATTATGAAAACCAGCCTGATAATAACCTATCCCATAAGAATGATTAGACACCAACAGACCTTGTCTTGACTGAGCAGTCATTTCAGAGGTATCTTGAAGCCAGTTATTAGCCCAAAGCGATGCTGCTGGAGCCATCCCCTTAATTAATGGGTTATTATTATTTGCAATCATTGTCCCCGCTACGTGTGTAGCATGGTCTGTACCATTATTTGTAACCTGTCCTGTAGAATTATCTTTCATAGTAACTCTATTAACTCCCAAAGACTTGTGTGCTGCATAAACCGTTCCTCCGTCCCATTCACCCACAATCATTGATTGACCTTCAATAATTACATTACCAGTACTACTACCATTATGTAAAGATTGAACCCTCGCTGTTTGGATTGAAGACTTTGAGTCACCATTATTAAAGAGGACATTATCTTTGGCATTGACTTTGTTTGTTTTGTAATATTTCAAATTATCACTTCCTTCAATAACACCTACTAATTCAAAATAATTCCCTTCCTCATCTGTACCTGATAAAGGCAACCCTTTTTTCTCTGCTATACTAACGGCTAATTCATAATCTTTATCCCATTTTTCTCTCTGTGTCTTTTCAAACTTTTCCAACCATTCATGGTTGTAATCTTTCACAATCTGTTCTCTTTCTTCAGATGTCTGTGCATTAGCTGTAAACCCAGAAAGCATTAAAACTAAAAATAGTTTCGTAATTTTATTTTTCATTTTATTTAAATATTAATCATAATACATTTAAGATATCAAATTTATGTAAATTTGTTGTGATTTTTATTTTTTTATTAAATTATTGTATTATTTAACATTTTGTTATGTTATTAAAAGCATATAGTAACCAGCAGATTGAAGTTGGTACCGATGAAGCAGGCAGAGGCTGTCTCGCAGGACCTGTTACAGCTGCAGCCATTCTTATTAACGACAAATTAGAAAACGAACTGATTAACGATTCTAAAAAACTGTCGATTGGTTCAAGAAAAAATCTGCGTTCATTTATTGAAGAACACAACAGCTTCTTTAGTATTGCACATGTTTATGAAGATACTATTGATGAAATAAATATTTTAAATGCTTCTATTGAAGCCATGCACAAAGCTATTTCTACTTTGAGCTTTGAACCTGAATTTATTATTGTTGACGGAAATAAATTCAAACCTTATAAGCAAATTCCGTACGAAACGATTATTAAAGGTGACAGCAAATATTTAAGTATTGCAGCAGCATCAATCTTAGCAAAAACGTATCGTGATGAATATATGTTGCAACTGCATGAAGAATTCCCAATGTATGGCTGGGACACCAATATGGGTTACCCTACCAAAAAACATAGAGCTGCCATTTTAGAATACGGCCCCTGTAAATACCACCGCAAAACATTCAGACTTTTACCGGAACAACTGGTATTGGATTTAAATAAATAAGGAGTGAAAATTCACTCCTTATTATATTATAAAAATTCGGCTTCAAAAAGCTCTTTAAAATAGTGCAATATTTTTTGCTTCACTTCTTCTTCATTCACTGTTTCCACACCCAATTCTACATTTAAAGATGCTACTGCTTTTCCACGAATACCGCACGGTATAATATTATCAAAATATCCCAAATTGGTATTTACATTCAGTGCAAAACCGTGCATAGTAACCCAACGCGAAGCACGCACACCCAAAGCACAAATTTTTCTAGCAAACGGTGTTCCTATATCTAACCAAACTCCGGTTTCACCTTCACTTCGTACACCATTCAGTCCATAATCTGCCAGTGTTCTAATAATCACATCTTCCAGAAAACGCAGGTATTTGTGAATATCGGTAAAAAAATTATCTAAATCCAATATCGGATATCCTACAATTTGACCAGGTCCGTGATAGGTTATATCTCCCCCACGATTTATCTTATAAAAAGTAGCGTCTTTTGCAGCCAACTGTTCATCATTCAACAGCAAATTTTCCAAATCGCCACTTTTACCCAATGTATAAACATGTGGATGTTCTACAAACAAAAAATAATTAGGTGTTTCTTTCGCATTTGCTTCGTCTTTACGGTTTTGCGATTTTATATCTAGAATTCCCTGAAACAATTCTTCCTGATAATCCCAGGTATCTTTATAGTCTTTTAAGCCTAAATCTTGTATTTGAACTTTTTTATTCATTTCAATGTTGTGTTTATCTGTTGTATTTGGGATTGTTTAATATTACCAAAGCGCCAATAACTCCCGGAACCCATCCTGCCAAAGTCAGCAGAAGCACGATCAATATCGATCCGCATCCTTTATCAAAAACAGCAAAAGGCGGTAGAAAAATGGCTAATAAAACCCTCCAAAAACTCATAGCATTTCTATTAATTAATAATCTTACAAATTTAATCAATTAAAAACAATGTGGCATTTAAAAATATTCAAACAAAATAGATCAATCAACTAAAAAATAATTAATTTTGCAGGTTAAAATAAAGAAAATATAAATTTTATGCAACTTTCAGAACAAGAAATCATCAGAAGAGAAAAATTGGGCAAGTTACGTGAACTTGGCATCAATCCTTATCCCG
>Ga0308157_10006046_pt1 | contig 14720 bp, 13 predicted proteins | sample PhyBR1_FD_201035 | JGI IMG/M metagenome (GOLD analysis project Ga0308157, IMG submission 201035) | Phyllosphere microbial communities from UC Gill Tract Community Farm, Albany, California, United States - DLSLB.R1 | ecosystem: Host-associated > Plants > Phyllosphere > Unclassified | place: USA...
CCACAGGCTATCGAGGCCGGTGAACGGCAAGGTGCACAGGAAGCCACCGATGATGACGACCGCCACCGGCAGGATCCACGACGCCAGCACCAGCAGCAGCGTGCGGATGCCGCGCACGATGGCCGGCCGCACGTCGGTGATGTGCAGCGCGCACGAAAACGCGAAGCAGATCACGGGCATCACGAACCACGATTTATCCAGCAGGCGTTTGAGGAAGTCGAGTTTGACCAGTTCGAACAGGCCGGCCCCCATCCACAGCACCGCCCACAAGGCGCCCACGAAGAAGGCGGAAAACAGCAGTTGCACGGCCAGCTTCCAGGCGATCTCGAAATAGCTGCCGTAGCTGGCAATCCGTTTGCCGTCCGTAGTGCCGGCCATGACCAGCGCGTGGGCAATGTACAGGAACACTGCCGCAAACGGGACCAAAAACGACGAGAACATGCTTTCCGCATGCGCCCACACGAATCCGCGATTGAATTCGGAGGCACCGTGGCTGCGCCATGCTTCGTGCAGCGCCAGCAACAGCAGCACGAAGGCCGCCGTGCCGGTCCACTGCGCCACCCGGCGCGACGTCATGTGGCCGAGGCTGAGGATCAGCACGGGCGGGAGCAGCAGCGCCAGCAACAGCAGCGGCATGAACAGATACGGTTCCGTAGCGGGCCACGAAGCGCCCTTGCTGGCGCGGTACAACCAGTACAGCAGCAGCCCCTGCACCAGGCCCGTGACCAGCCGTGCGGTCATCACGCGGCGGCTGACTTCTGCGCCAATTACTCCATCATATTGTTCGACTTGCATAGCGATCCCGGTTCCAGTGGCACGGGCGCAGTATCGCATTAAATATCCATTGTTATCAATTAAGTCACGGTGGATCGGGCGTCCGGCCGCCCGAATCACGGAGGCCGGACGGAGGCGCTATAATGCTTGACCCACGCTGCTTATTTCTCAACACTGTCAACGTTAGCACCCACGTGAATCCACATCTCGACCAGCTGCAACCGTACCCATTCGAAAAACTGCGCCAGCTGTTCGCGCAGGTGACTGCCAATGCGCAGTTCAAGGCCATCAGCCTTGGCATGGGAGAACCCAAGCATCCCACGCCGCCGTTCATCGCCCAGGCGCTGATCGACAACGTCAAGGGTCTGGCCACCTACCCCACCACCATCGGCACCGAGGCGCTGCGCAGCGCAATTGCCGGCTGGCTCGAACGCCGCTACGGCCTGCCCGCCATTAATCCGGCCACCCAGGTGCTGCCGGTGAACGGCTCGCGCGAGGCGCTGTTCGCGTTCGCGCAAACGGTGATCGACCCGGCCGCCAAGTCGCTGGTAGTGTGCCCCAACCCGTTCTACCAGATCTACGAAGGCGCGGCCTACCTGGCGGGCGCCGAGCCGTATTTCGTCAACTCCGACCCGGCCCGAAATTTCGGCTGCGACTACGACAGCATCCCCGCCTCGGTGTGGGAGCGCGTGTCGCTGCTGTTCCTGTGCTCTCCCGGTAACCCTACCGGCGCCGTGCTCACGCTCACCGACTGGGAAAACCTGTTCGCGCTGTCGGAGCGCTACAACTTCATCATCGCCGCCGACGAGTGCTATTCGGAGATCTACCATGGCGACGAAGCGCCGCTGGGCGCGCTGCAGGCAGCCCACATCCTGGGCCTGTCGTCGGTGGAGAAACCGTATGCGCGCCTGGTGGTATTTAGCAGCCTGTCCAAGCGTTCCAACGTGCCGGGCATGCGCTCCGGCTTTGTGGCAGGCGACGCCGACGTCCTGAAAAAATTCCTGTTGTACCGCACCTATCACGGCAGCGCCATGAGCACTGTCGTGCAGGCTGCGTCCATCGCGGCCTGGAACGACGAAACCCATGTCGAAGACAACCGCGAACAATACCGCGCCAAGTTCAACGCCATCACGCCGCTGCTGCAAGAGGTGCTGGACGTGGAACTGCCCGACGCCGGCTTCTACCTGTGGGCAGATGTTTCGCGCACAGGCCTGTCCGACACCGAGTTCGCGCAGCGCCTGTACGCCGAATATAATGTCACGGTCCTGCCGGGCAGCTACCTGGCGCGCGGCGCGCACGGCATCAACCCTGGCCGCAACCGCATCCGCATGGCGCTCGTCGCCGAAACGTCGGAAGGCCTGGAAGCCGCGCAGCGCATCGTCCAATTCTGCAAAACCCTTGTTAAATAAAGATAGAACATCATGACCCAACAACTCCAGCAAATCATCGACCAGGCATGGGAAGACCGCGCCAACATCAACCCGGCCAATGGCGCCGCTGAACTGCGCGATGCCGTGTCGCACGTGATCGCAGGCCTCGACGCCGGCACCATCCGCGTGGCCGAAAAAACCACGGGCGACTGGGTTGTGAACCAGTGGGTCAAGAAAGCCGTGCTGCTGTCGTTCCGCCTCGAGAACAACGTGGCCATGCCGTCGGACGGCACCATGCAGTTCTACGACAAGGTGCCAACCAAGTTCGCCAACTACACCGAAGCCGATTTCGCCAAGGGTGGCTTCCGCGTGGTGCCGCCAGCCGTTGCGCGCCGCGGTTCGTTCATCGCCAAGAACGTGGTGCTGATGCCTTCCTACGTCAACATCGGCGCGTACGTCGATGAAGGCGCCATGGTCGACACCTGGGCCACCGTCGGTTCGTGCGCGCAGATCGGCAAGAACGTCCACCTGTCCGGCGGCGTGGGCATCGGCGGCGTGCTGGAACCGATGCAAGCCAATCCGACCATCATCGAAGACAACTGCTTCATCGGCGCCCGTTCGGAAATCGTCGAAGGCGTCATCATCGAAGAAAACTCGGTGATCTCGATGGGCGTCTATATCGGCCAGTCCACCAAGATCTATGACCGCGCCACCGGCGAAGTGACCTATGGCCGCGTGCCTTCGGGTTCGGTGGTGGTATCGGGCAGCCTGCCATCGGAAGACGGCAAGTACTCGCTGTACTGCGCCGTGATCGTCAAGCGCGTGGATGCCAAAACCCGCGCCAAGACCGGCATCAACGAACTGCTGCGCGGTATCTAAGCAACTACGCAGTCTCACCGGGAGATGGCGATGGCCATGGAACGCCTGTTCCAGCTGATGCAGGAAAAACATGCGTCGGACATGTTCTTTGCCGCGCACTCTCCCGTGCATTTCAAGATCGGCGGCAAACTGGTGCCGGTCAACCAGCAGCAGCTCACACCCGAGAACATCGAGGCGCTGCTCGCGCAAGTCGCCTCCCCGGCGCAGATGGCCGAACTGGCCGCAACCAACGAACTCAATATGGGCGTGTCGCTGTCCGGCGTGGGCCGTTTTCGCCTGTCGGCTTTCCGCCAGCGCGGCAGCGTGTCGGCCGTGTTCCGCTACGTGCCCGGCGACATTCCGCCACTGGCCGACCTGAATCTGCCGCCGGTGCTGGCGGAGCTGATCATGGCCAAGCGCGGCCTGCTGCTGGTCGTCGGCTCCACCGGTTCCGGCAAATCGACCACCATCGCGGCCATGCTAGATCACCGCAACGCCAATTCGGCGGGGCACATCCTGACGCTGGAAGACCCGATCGAATTCCTGTTCAAGAACAAGCAGTCGATCGTCAACCAGCGTGAAATCGGCAGCGACGCCCTGACGTTTGCCACGGCCCTGCGCAACTCGATGCGCCAGGCGCCCGACTGCATCCTGATCGGCGAAATCCGCGACAAGGAAGCGATGGGCGCAGCGCTGGCCTATGCGCAGTCGGGCCACCTGGTGGTGGCCACGCTGCACGCCAATAACAGCTACAACGCGCTCAATCGCATCATCGGCTTCTACCCGGTGGAAAACCGCACCGCGCTGATGCAGGATTTATCGTCCACCGTCAAGGCCATCGTCGCGCAGCGACTGGTGCCCACCTTGCATGGCGGCGCGCGCGCGGCGGCGGTGGAAGTGATGGTCAATTCGCGCTCGGTGGCCGACCTGATCGAAAAAGGCCAGATCGGCGAAATCAAGGACGCGATGGACAACAGCATGTCGCCTGGTTCGCAGTCGTTCGAGCAGTCCCTGCTCAAGCTGGTGCAGGATGGCGCCATCAGCCCTGACGAAGCACTGGCCAACGCCGATTCCGCCAACAACCTGCTGTGGCAACTCAACAATGCGAAAGTCAACGCACAGCAGAAACCCGCCGCCGATGCCGCCAGCGGCAGTGCCACGGCATCGGCTTCCTTCACCGGCTTCACCCTGAACTCCTGAGGACACCATGACGCAATCGATCTACGACATCCCCGTGCGCCGCATCAACGGCGAAGACATTACCCTTGGCGCGTATCGCGGCAAGGTACTCCTGCTGGTCAACGTGGCTTCGGCGTGCGGCCTCACGCCGCAGTACGAAGGACTGGAAAAGCTGTACGAAGACAAGCAGGCCGACGGCCTGGTGGTGGCGGGTTTCCCGGCCAACGAATTCGGCGCCCAGGAACCGGGCAGCAACGAGGAGATCGCCGAATTCTGCACCAGCAAATTCGCCATCAAATTCCCGATGTTCGAAAAAATCGTGGTCAAGGGCCCGGGCCTGCACCCGCTGTACCAGCGCCTGATCGAAGAACAGCCGCAAGCCCAGGAAAAGCCGGACAGCGACTTCCGCGCCAAGCTGGCCGGCTACGGCATCAAGCAGGACAACCCCACCGACGTGCTGTGGAACTTCGAGAAATTCCTGGTCAGTAAAGACGGCAAGGTAGTGGGCCGCTTCGCGCCCGACACCACCGCCGACGATGCGCTGCTCAAGGATGCCATCGAGCGCGAACTGCGCGCCTGAGCGACCGGCTTTGCCTCAGGGGGCGCCGTGTACCGCATGGTATCCTGTCGCCCTTTTCGTTTTATATGCTTCAACGCTACGCACATGAAAATCACCGTCTACGGCATCCCCAACTGCGACACCGTCAAAAAGGCGCGCACCTGGCTGGCCGACCAGCAGCACGACTTCACGTTCCACGACTTCAAAAAGCAGGGTCTCACGCGCGACATCGTTGCCGGCTGGCTCACGCAGCTGTCGCGCGATGTGCTGGTCAATAAAAAAGGCACCACGTGGCGCGCGCTGTCCGACGAACGCAAGGCGTCCATCGTCGACGACGACGCGGCAATTGCCTTGATGCTGGAAAATCCTTCCGTGATCAAGCGCCCGGTGCTCGACAAGGACGGCACCTTCTCCGTCGGTTTCAACGACGCGCAATACCAACAAATCTTCAATCCCTGACATGACACCATCGAAAACCCTGGCGCTGACCGAAAAGCTGATCTCCCTATCCTCCGTCACCCCCGACGACAAGGGCTGCCAGCAGCACCTGATCGACTTGTTGACGCCCCTGGGCTTCGTCTGCGAAACCATCATCTCGAATGACGTCACCAACCTGTGGGCGCGCCGCGGCACGACCTCGCCGGTGCTGGTGTTCGCCGGCCATACCGACGTGGTGCCCACCGGCCCGGTCGAAAAATGGCAGTCGCTGCCCTTCAACCCTACGCACCGGGACGGCAAGCTGTATGGCCGCGGCGCCGCCGACATGAAAACCTCGATCGCCGCCTTCGTGGTGGCCGTCGAAGAATTCGTCGCTGCCCACGCCGACCATCAAGGCTCGATCGCCTTCTTGATCACCAGCGACGAGGAAGGCCCGGCCACCGACGGTACCGTCATCGTCTGCAACCTGCTCAAGGAACGCGGCGAAACCATCGACTACTGCATCGTGGGCGAACCGACGTCGGATGAGACGCTGGGCGACATCATCAAGAACGGCCGCCGTGGTTCGCTGTCGGGCAAACTGACCATCAAGGGTGTGCAGGGCCACATCGCATATCCGCAACTGGCCCGCAACCCGATCCACCTGGCTGCGCCCGCGCTGGCCGAGCTGGTGGCCGAGGTGTGGGACGAGGGTAACGAGTACTACCTGCCCACGTCGTGGCAGATGTCCAACATCAATGCCGGCACGGGCGCCAACAACGTCATTCCCGGCGAAATGGTCATCGACTTCAACTTCCGCTTTTCCACCGCCAGCACGCACGAAGAACTCAAGCGCCGCGTGCATGCGATTCTGGATAAACACGGCCTGCACTACGAACTGAAATGGGCGCTGAGCGGACTGCCGTTCCTCACCCCGCGCGGCACCCTGAGCGACGCGTTATCGAGCGCGATCAGGTCCGAAACGGGCGTCGAGACGGAATTGTCCACCACCGGCGGGACCTCGGACGGGCGCTTTATCGCCCAGATCTGCCCCCAGGTGATAGAATTCGGCCCTCCCAACGCCAGCATCCACAAGATCGACGAGCATATCGAGCTGCGTTTTGTCGATCCGCTCAAGAATATTTACCGCCGCACGCTGGAAAACCTGCTGGCCTGATGCCGTGCGCCGTGCGTTTGCACAGCGCCGGCGCACGACCTTTTACCGAACGAGATAGCCATGAACACCACTCCTTTCACCACGCCGCGCGACCTGCTGCGCTACGCTGTCACCCGTTTCAATACGGCCAAGCTGTTCTTCGGCCACGGCAGCGCAGAGGCGTTCGACGAAGCCGCTTACCTGATCCTGCACACGCTCAAGCTGCCGCTGGACCGACTCGAGCCGTTCCTCGATGCGAAGCTGCTGCCGGAAGAAGTGGCGTCGGTGCTGGCGGTGATCGCCCGTCGCACCGACGAACGCGTGCCCGCTGCCTACATCACCAACGAAGCATGGCTCGGCACCTACAGCTTCTACGTCGACGAGCGCACCATCGTGCCACGCTCGTTCATTGCCGAACTGATTCCCGAGTACTTTGCACCTTGGGTCAACTCGCCGGAAAACGTCGAGAACATCCTGGAACTGTGCACGGGTTCCGGCTGCCTGGCCATCATGATGGCCGACGCCTTCCCCGACGCGCAGGTCGATGCCGTGGACATCTCGGCCGATGCGCTGGAAGTGGCCAAGAAAAACGTCGCCACCTACGAGCTGGCAGACCGCCTGACGCTGATCGAGTCTGACCTGTATGCCAACGTGCCGGCCAAAAAATATGACCTGATCATCACCAATCCGCCGTACGTCAACTCGTCGTCGATGAGCAAGCTGCCGATGGAGTACCGCGCCGAACCCGAACTGGCGCTCGACGGCGGCAAGGATGGCATGGACATCGTGCGCCGCATCGTGGCCGGCGCGGCCGAACGCCTGACCGACGACGGTATCCTGATCGTCGAAATCGGCAACGAAAAAGAATTTGCCGAAGCCGCCTTCGGCGACATGGGCCTCACGTGGCTCACCACCAGCAATGGCGACGACATGGTATTCCTGCTCACCGCCGACCAGCTCAAACTGTAAAAGAACAATATGATCCGCTTCATACAAGTTAGCCTGATGCGCGGCACCAAGCCGCTGCTCGAACAAGTCGACGTGACCCTCAACCCTGGCGACAAGATCGGCCTGATCGGCGCCAATGGCGCCGGCAAATCGAGCCTGTTCGCCATGATGCGCGGCGAGCTCCATCCAGACCAGGGCGAAATCGACTTCCCTGCCAAATGGCGCGTGGCCCACGTGGCCCAGGAAACCCCGCCGCTGGAGCGCGCGGCGCTCGATTACGCGATCGACGGCGATGTCGGCCTGCGCAAACTGGAAGCGGAACTGGCGCGCCTGGAAGCGGCGCCCGAGTCGAGCGAAAACGGTATCGCCATCGGTAACATCTACAGTGCGCTGGCAGATGCCGATGCCTACACCGTGCAGTCGCGCGGCGAACAGCTGCTGCTGGGCCTGGGCTTCACCCTCGAACAGATGCAGCGCCCCGTCTCGAGCTTCTCCGGCGGTTGGCGCATGCGCCTGAATCTGGCGCAGGCGCTGATGTGCCCATCCGACCTGCTGCTGCTCGATGAACCAACCAATCACCTGGATCTGGACGCCATCATCTGGCTCGAGGACTGGCTCAAACGTTATCCCGGCACGCTGCTGATCATCTCCCACGATCGCGACTTCCTCGACGAAGTGGTGAACGTGGTGGTGCACATCGACGAACGCAAGCTGAAACGCTACTCGGGCAACTACTCGTCGTTCGAGCGTCAACGCGCGGCGCAAATGATCCTGGCTGCCGGCGCGCTGGAAAAGCAGCAACGCAAACGCGCCCACCTGGAATCGTTCGTCAATCGCTTCAAGGCACAGGCCTCCAAGGCCCGCCAGGCGCAAAGCCGCATGAAGGCGCTGGCCAAGATGGAAGAACTGGCGCCGCTGCGCGCTGCCGCCGAATTCTCGTTCGAGTTCCGCGAGCCGCTCAGCGCACCGAATCCCCTCTTGGTGATGGAAGACGTGGATGCCGGCTACAAGATCGAGAACGAAGCGACCGGCGAAATCACCACCAAGACCATCGTCAACGACATCAAGTTCTCGCTGCAGATCGGCCAGCGCATTGGCCTGCTGGGGGTGAACGGCGCCGGTAAATCGACGCTGATCAAGACCATTGCCGGCGAGCTGGCGCCGCTCTCCGGCGACGCCACCATCGGCAAGGGCCTGAATATCGGCTACTTCGCCCAGCACCAGGTGGAGATGCTGCGCCACGACGAATCGCCGCTGTGGCACCTGGCCAAGATCGCGCCGACCGTGCGCGAACAGGAACTGCGCAACTTCCTGGGCGGCTTCAACTTCCCGGGCACCATGGTCACCAGCTCGATCGCACCGTTCTCCGGTGGCGAGAAGGCCCGCCTGGCGCTGGCGTTGATCGTGTGGCAGCGGCCAAATTTGCTGCTGCTCGATGAACCGACCAATCACCTGGACCTGGAAACGCGCGAAGCACTGACGGAAGCGCTGGCGCAGTTCGAAGGCACGCTGATGGTGGTCTCCCACGATCGTCACCTGCTGCGCGCCACCACCGACGAATTCATCATCGTTGCCGACGGCAAGCTGCAACCGTTCGACGGCGACCTTGACGACTACAAGGACTGGCTGTTCAAGACCAAGCTCGGTAAAGGCACCGACGTGCTGCCGGCGGCCGGCAAGGCCAACAAGACCGACTTCCCGGTGACGTCGCCGGTGGCGCCGCCATCCGCGCCAGCGGTCAACACCAAGGACCAGAAGCGCAAGGATGCCGAAGACCGCCAGCGCCTGGCCACGCTGCGCAAGCCGATCGAGCAGAAGGTCAAGCGCCTGGACGAGCAAATCGCCAAGCGCAGTGCGCAAAAAGCGGAAGTGGATGGCCGGCTGGCCGATGCGACGATCTACGAAGCTGCCAACAAGGCCAAGCTGAAACAGGCGCTGGCCGACCAGAGCTTCTTCACCAAGGACCTGGGCGAGCTGGAAGCACAGTGGCTGGAACTGCAGGAGCAGCTCGAAGCGCTGGTTTGAGACAGTAGTTTCAAGCCGCCTGGCGTGGCGCGCAAGGCACCTTGCGGATCGACATCAGCTTGTCGATATCGACCACGATCAGGCGGCGGCCGTCCACCTCGGACAGCCCGAGCAGGTAATCGACCGCAGGCCGCGCGGCGTTACCTGCACCAGCACCTGGAATCGGCAGGATTTGTTCCACCGTGAGCGACACGATGTCGGTCACGCCATCGACCACCATCCCCATTACGCAACTGGACAGCTTGAGGATGATCACGTCCGTGAGCGGATCATGCGTGGGCGGGCGTGGACCGAACGCGATACGCATGTCGACGATGGGCATGATCACGCCACGCGACACCGCCACCCCGCTGATGATTTCGCCGTCCGACGAAAATCGTTCGAGTTCCTTGAGTGGCCGCAGCTCCTGCACCCGGCTGAAATCGAGCGCGTAATCGAGGCCGCCGAGCCGGAACACCAAATACTGCCGCGCCGTCGATTCGACCGCGCCGGTGCCGGCGGCAGCGTTGGCGTTGACGCCAGGGGCTTGCGAAGTTAAACGAGACATGATGATCCTTTCGTCCTCGGACGTGCGGTAACAGGCATGTGCCATCGTAACCGCGCCCCCCGCGCCGGTCGTTGACTAGCGTCAACTTCCCCCGGGCGTTGTGATGCGTGTTTGCTACAATATGCCGATGAACCAGCAGATCGATATCACCCAGGTGGAGTTGAGCGCCATCCGCGCGCAGGGACCGGGCGGCCAGAACGTCAACAAGGTCTCTTGCGCCGTCCACCTGCGCTTTGCAATTGCGGCGTCGTCGCTGCCCGAGCATATCAAGGAGCGCCTGCTGGCCCTGCGCGACAGCCGCATCACGCGCGGCGGGGTGGTAGTGATCAAGGCCCAGCAATCGCGCAGCCAGGAAGCCAACAAGGAAGACGCGCTGCGGCGCCTGCAAGACCTGGTGGACAGCGTGGCGGTGCTGCCCCCGGTGCGCCGCCCAACCAAGCCCACGCGCGGCTCGCAGCGACGACGGCTCGACGGCAAGTCCAGGGACGGCGAACGCAAACAATTGCGTGGCAAGGTCAGTATCTGATAAGCGTCATTCCCGCACAGGCGGGAACGACGGATGTGAAGTCAGCGGGCGTGGCATGAGACATCAAACCATCATGGCCGCGCGGATGCATTGGTGTGCGCCCAGCACCACCAGCGCCGCGAAAAAGCAGCGGCGGAACACCACGGCCGCCATGCGCTGGCGCAGCCACTGGCCGATCACGATCCCCAGGGCTGCCGGCAGCAGCGCCAGGAACGAACCGGTGGCAGCTGCCGCATGCCATTCACCCCGCCAGGCCAGCATGGCCGCCAGCGCCAGCGTCGATACCGTAAAACTGAGGCCCAGTGCCTGTACCAGGTCTTCGCGCTCCAGCCCGAGCGCCTGCAGGTACGGGGCCGACGGCATGATGAACACGCCCGTGACGCTGGCAATGAGGCCGGTTGCCGCACCGGCCAGCGGCCCGGCCCAGCGTTGGGCGGTCGCCGGCACCCGACCGCGCCAGCCCGACAGTCCCAGCACGCCGTAACCGGCCAATAACACGCCCAGCACTGCCGGAGTCCAGATACCCGACGCCGCATCAACCGGAGCCTGAATTTGCGTGACGCTGTCACCGGCAGGCGCCAGCAGCCACCAGCCACCGATGCCGGTGCCCACGCATACGGCCAGCAGCATGCCACGCAGCCGGCGCCACAGCGGATACAGTGCCGGGCCGGTGGCAAGCTGCCACACATTCGTCAACGCCGAAGGCACGATCAGCAGCGCCGCCGCCTCCAGCGGTGCCATGCGCAGCGACAGCAACGCCACTGCCACCGTGGGCAATCCCATCCCGGTAACGCCTTTGACCAGGCCCGCGAGCACGAAAACTGCCGCAATAAATAGAGTCATGATATCCATGACCGCCATTGTCCTCTTCCGCGCCGCACCTGGAAATGTGGAATATACTGATTGAGACTTCGTCACACACATAGGCTGCACATGCGTTTCGATCTGACCGACCTGCGGCTGTTCGCCCACATCGCCGACAGCGGCAGCATCACGGCCGGCGCCAAACTGGCGCACCTGGCGCTGCCGTCAGCCAGCGCCCGCGTACGTGCACTGGAAGAATCGCTGGGTGTGCCGCTGCTGCAGCGCGGCCGGCGCGGCGTGGAGCCCACCGAAGCGGGGCTGGCGTTGCTGCGCCACGCGCGCATCATCGGCCGGCAGGTGGAAGATTTGCGGGGCGACCTGGCGCAATTCGCTAGCGGCATGAAAGGCCAGATTCGGCTGCTATGCAACACTTCGGCGATGACGGAATTCCTGCCCGACGCGCTGGCAGCGTTCCTGGCCCGCCATCCGCGCCTGGGTGTGGACCTGGAAGAGCGCCAGAGCCGCGACATCGTGCAGGCGGTAGCCGACGGCGCAGCGGACATCGGCATCGTCACCGACGCCGTCGACAGCGCGTCGCTGCAAACCTATCCCCTCTGCGACGACACGCTGGTGCTGGTGATGGCGCGCGACCATGCGCTGGCGCGGCAACTGGGGCAGCGGCGCAGCATGGCGTTCGCCCAGGCCCTCGATCACGACTTCATTGGCCTGGCCGGCGACAGCGCGCTGCAACAGTACGTGGCCGGCCAAGCCGCGCGGCTGGGCCGGCGCCTGCATTGCAAGATACGGTTGCGCAGTTTCGAAGCCGTGTGCCGCATGAGCGCCAGCGGCGCCGGCGTGGCGCTGCTGCCGGCAACGGCCGCGCGCCGCAACGATGGCGGTCGCGCGCTGCGGGTGGTGAAGCTCACCGACGAGTGGGCAGCGCGCAAGCTGCTGATCTGCGTGCGCGACCTGCACGCCTTGCCGGCCCATGCGCGCGAACTGGTCAACGCGCTGCGCGGCGCTGCCTAGTCCCCTTGTGGCGGGGCCCAGCTGATCGGGCCAACGCTGCCGAAAAACAGCGTGGTCATGCCCGGCGCCGTGCCGCGCACCTTGGCCTTGAGCTCCCTGGGAGAATGGTCGTAGGGCGCCACGCCGTCGGGCACATACGGCATGGCCCGCAGTTGCACTTCGCCGGTCAGCAGCTGCACCGAGCATTGCGAGCCACGGATCAAGGCAGCCTTGTCGCGCTCCACCTGGCCAACCTCCCCGCGCACTTGTTCTTCCTGCACCTGCGCCGCCTTGAGCGCCAGCGAGATGCGCCCCACCGCGCGCAGCGACGGTCCCACCGTGGTAGCCATGCGGTGGAACAGCGGTTCCTGCTCGGGTGTGAGCACTAGTTCACGCTTGCGCACGCGGGTGGCCAGGGTCAGATAATTGCGCACCTCGGCCTGGCTGGTGATGGCGTCCATCTCCGCCTTGTGCTGTGCCGCTTCGCGCTGTGCGGCAGCCACCTTGGGCAGCAGCTCGGCCACCCGCTTGTCGTACCTGGCCGTATCGGGCACCAGCACGTACAGCAGCATTTCGTTCTGCTTGCGCGGGCCGGCATGCGCAATCTCGATGCGGCGCGCAGCGATGGCGCAGCCCTCGGCGACCTTGATGACGACTTCGTCGGCCATGATCTCGCAGTTGCTGGCCTCCCCGATCACGACGCGGGTGCCGGAGATGACGCAGTTTTCAGCGCGCGTGAGCGCCACTTCGCCTTTTTTGGTTTGCAGCACCGCGCCAGAGGCCACGCCACGCACGCGTATGGCGCCATCGGCATTGGTGGCAGCGCCACCCATCAGATTACGGTTGAGCGAGATATCGCCGCCGCGCGACTCGATGATGCCGTACACGTCTCCGTGAATCGTGATATTGCCGCCTTCAACGCGGCGCTGCTCCTGCACCGCGCCGAACTCCTCGTACTCGCCCGTCAATTGCAGGTTGCCCGTGGTGCGCGCACTCACGCCTTCGCGGCTGATGATCTTGGGGCCGATCGAAATACGGCGGGTCTTCGGGTCGACGCTAACGAATCCTTCCACGGCGGAGACCAGGTATTCGCCGTCGCGAAAATTTTCGATCAGCGTGCCTTCTCCCGCTACCGACGTCAGCTCCAGGTCCCTCGGCGCTGGCGGCTCGATCACCAGGCCGGACATCTCGAAGCCGCGCACGCCGGGTGCGGGCGGCACCTTGCGCAGCAGCTTGACGTGCGGCTTGACCTGCGGGAAACGGTTCTGGAACGCCTGCAGATCGAGGCGGCCATCCGATTTCTCGCGCGGGGCATTGCTGCGGTGAATATCGCGCGACACTTCAACGATGGAAGCATCGCGGCCGGGTACGGCATTCAGGCGGCGCGCCACCGTGATGCGCGCCACGCGCCCGGTGGCAATGACGTCGCGCACGGCCGGCGCATCGATGCCGAAGCGGATGCCCTTGCCCCACATGTCGGCCACAAACTCGTCGAAGGTCAGCCGTGCCGGTTGCGGCGGCAGACCAGGCACGTCGAAAAACACCTGCTCGAAATAGTATTCGGCTTCGCCGCCGATAATCTTGAAGTTTTTATAGAGCTGGCGGCGCGGCGCAGGGAATGGCTCGATACTGTCGGCAAAACGCAGCAACGGCCGATCGGCCAGCGTGGGCGGCAGCTCAGGACCGCAGTTATAAACCATTTTGGTGAACACCGCGTAGTGCAGGCCGACGAAGCAGGCGCCGCCCAGGAAGATCTGGCCTGCGGCAGCCAGGCGCGCCGCCGGCGTGGCGGCAGCGTCGAAGTAGATACCGTCATCGCGCTTGACGATCGCTGCAGGCAGTTCGCCGTCGGCGCTTGAATTCAACGTCGTTGCGTCGTCGGACACGGTATTCCCCACAAAGATGTACGTCGGCGTCGGGTGAAGACACCTTCACTTTTTAATGTTGGCTGTAGATTAGCATGAACGGCCTTCGTTGTGTATGCGGCGGGGATCCAGGTGCCAGTCGAGCGAGCCCGCGCTGTCCCAGAACAGCACTTCGCCGCCGGCCGGCGCGCTGCGCAGGCGCTGCTTGATATCCCGGGCCGGGGCCTGCGCCAGCAGCGCGCCGTCGCCCGCGTAAGACATGGTGCGCACGACGGTCTCGCCGCTGACCATGTGCAGGCCGCAGCGCGCCACGCCGGCTGCCTCCACCTTTTGCTCGATCACGCGCTGCAACCGGTCCTGCAGCAGCTTTTGCTGGGTAAGCGCGATCTGCCCGTCTTTTTTCAGTCGATCCAACGCCTGCATCGGTTCAGCCACGCTGGCGGTAATCTTGCGCAGCAAGTGTGCCTGCTCGGACGATACGGTCAGCTCCTGGTTGCGCAACTTGAGCGCCAGCGCCAGGTAGCGCCGTACGTCAGGCAACGCCGCGATGCGCGCCGCTTCCTGCTCGTGGATGTCCAGGGCCTGCGCCAGTTCGGCCAGGCGCAAATCGAGTTCGGCGATTTCCCGGTCGAAGCGCGCCACATCGCGCACCAGCACGTACACCAGCATCTCGGTGCGGCGGCG
>Ga0308157_10006048_pt1 | contig 14713 bp, 14 predicted proteins | sample PhyBR1_FD_201035 | JGI IMG/M metagenome (GOLD analysis project Ga0308157, IMG submission 201035) | Phyllosphere microbial communities from UC Gill Tract Community Farm, Albany, California, United States - DLSLB.R1 | ecosystem: Host-associated > Plants > Phyllosphere > Unclassified | place: USA...
AGGTCGATCTCGCGACGGTCCTCGGGCACATCGATCAGGTCGAGCCCGAACTCGTGATCGTCGACTCGGTGCAGACCGTGGCGTCGGCTGATCAGGACGGTGCGGCGGGCATGCCCGGGCAGGTGCGTGAGGTCGCGTCGACCCTCATCCGCGTGGCGAAGGAGCGCAGCCTGCCGATCATCATCGTCGGTCACGTCACGAAGGACGGCAACGTCGCGGGTCCTCGCGTGCTCGAGCACCTCGTCGACGTCGTCTGCCACTTCGAGGGCGACCGCCAGACGGCGCTGCGCTTCATCCGCGCGCTCAAGAACCGCTTCGGCCCGACCGACGAGGTCGGCTGTTTCGAGATGACGGGCGCGGGCATCCAGGAGGTTCCGGATCCGTCGAGCATGTTCCTGTCGAAGGGCGACCCCGAGGCGGGAACGTGCGTCGGCATCTCGATGGAGGGGCAGCGCGCGCTCCCCGTCGAGGTGCAGGCGCTGACGATTCCCACGAACGCCCCCAATCCGCGCCGCGTCGTGCACGGTGTCGATTCCTCGCGTGTCGCGATGGTGCTTGCGGTGCTCGAGCGCCGCGCGGGCATCAAGACGAGCGACCAGGAGGTCTACGTCTCGACCGTGGGCGGGGTGCGCTTCTCCGAACCGGCCGCCGATCTCGCGATCGCAGCGGCGGTAGCCGGATCCATCAAGAACTTCGCGATACCGCGCGACGTGTCGGTGTCGGGCGAGTTGTCGCTTGCGGGGGAGGTCCGTCCCGTGACACAGACGGCGCAGCGCCGCACCGAGGCGAAGCGGCTCGGCTACACGCAGACGATCGACGACCGCGTCGGGCGCCTGCAGAACGCGATCGAGGCACTCAAGAAGCAGGCCGACCGCGCCGTCACTGATCGTCGACGCGGCAAGAAGCTCACGGACGCAGACATCGCGCCGTTCTGATCCAGCGGAACATTTCGGCCGGCGGCCACGTTGACCTCACCATGACTGACACGACCTCCGCTCCCGCGCGCCTCGGCATCGATATCTGGCTCGATGTGGCCTGCCCGTGGTGTCTGCTGGGCGAGCGCCGCCTCGAAACCGTGATCGAGAAGCTGCCCTTCGGCGACGACATCGACGTGCGCTATCACTCCTATCAGCTCGACCCCACGCTGCCGGAGAAGGCGACGCAGACACAGGCCGAGTACCTCGCCGCGCGTGGCTTCGACCCGAAGATGATGGAACAGAGCCACCATCACCTGAGCGCCGGTGCGGCCGAGGTGGGCTTCGAATTCGACCACGACTCCGTCGTACCTGCAAACACGTTCACGGCGCACCGCCTCATCCAGGCGGCCGCCGCCGAGGGCGTGCAGCAGAAGGTCGTGGACGCGATCTTCCTCGCGTACTTCCAGCACGGGCTCGACGTGGGCGATCATGCCGCCCTCAAGGCGGTCGTCGTCGATGCGGGACTCTCCGCCGACACCGCCGACGCGGTCCTCGCGGATCCAGCGAAGCACGCCGATGACGTGAAGGACGACATCGCGCAGGCGGCGCAGCTCGGGATCCGCGGCGTGCCGTTCTACGTCATCGACGGCCGTTACGGGGTCTCGGGCGCTCAGCCGATGGAGACCTTCCAGCAGGCCCTCACGCAGGTCTATGAGGAGATCAACCCGAAGCCGGTCCTCAATCTGATGACGGCTGATGGAGAGGTCTGCGGCCCCGACGGCTGTCCCGTCTGAGCCGGGTGGGGTGGGCGCCACGGGTGCGGCTGCCTGCCCCGCATCTCTCACGTAAAAGCAGAAAACCCCTGGAGAACCAGGGGTTTTCTTGTGGCGGTGACGGTGGGTCATTGATGGAATCACGTCAGATCGTTGAAATAGCGCACTTTACTGAGATGGCGTTATCCAAAAGTCAACCTGCCATGTCAACTCAGTCGCCGCGGATCGCGATCAGACGACCAAACGATTTCAGGGCACGTTGCGCATCATCCCAGTCTCCCAGGCATCGCAGAAGGCCTCCTGCGCGCGCTGAGGGCACAAAGAAAGCCCGGCAACCCCATGGTGGATTGCCGGGCGCAGGACGCTCGAAACGTTCAGGCGTTCTCCTTCTTGAGCATGTCGATCCTGTCGGCGAACTCCTCCAGCACCTTCACGGCCGCCTTGCGCTTGGCAATGGCTTCGTCGCGGCTCCTGGCGTAGAACGGGCTCTTGCGGTGGCTATCGTCCACGAGGCCGCCGACTTCATGCTTGAGCCGAGCGAATACGCGCACGAGGTCCTTGCGGCTGAAGTCGTCGGACGGGGTCTCCGCAGTGGGGGCATTGCTTGCCATGGTTTTTCTCCTGTTGACCGGGGATTTAGTTTGGGTGTGGCAACAATACGAACTCCTAGACCTCTGTCAACTCGCGTTCTTGCGGCTGTTGGATGGAGCGTTCTGAACGCCACGTCTACACAGACGCAGTCTTCGCCGCTGTGGACCGACCCCAGCGTCTTCCAGACGAACAATCTGCTGAACAGGCAGTTTCAATACATGATGCGACGGCGGCGCTTTCTTCCCGAAACCTCGCCGCTCTCCGAGGTGTCTTGAAAACGCAAAAAGCCCTCGGACTTTTCAGTCCGAGGGCTTCCTGCTCTCGTTGGTTAGCTGGCTCGTCGCACCCGGTCGTAGCCGCGTTCCCGGCGCTCCGAGCTGGTGAGTCGCTTGCGGCCGCGATCGGTGTAGAACTTCCCGCGCTGGCGATCTACCCACTCAAGCCAATCTGAGTAGTCCTCCGCCTCGTCGTAGTATTCGGGCGCGAAATCGTGGAACCTGCTGAGATAGGCCTCGACTCTCCGATCGAGTTCAGCGTCGTCGCCCTGTCGAGGCGCGTCGCCGTTCCAAGCGTCCACGAGTTCCTGGAGGTATTCCTCGATGCCATCCCGCTCCCAGCGAGCTTCGGGCGTCCCCTTGGCCCGCTGGCAAGCGGCTCTTCAAGCGGCGGCTAGCGACGGTTGTTCAGCAGCCTGAGTTGCAGCGCTTTGCTCCCGGTAGCGCCGGGCGAGCAGAGCGCGGTGCTTCGGCTTCACCTGCGCCAGCAACTCCGAATCCGTCGGGCCGTCGCCGAAGAAGAGGTCATCTCCGGTGAACCCCAGGCGCTCTGCGAGCTTCTCCCGCTGATCCGCGGTAAGGACGGATGCGAGCTGCTCGTCGGTGAGTCCCTGAACTTCATCGGCGGTGGCCTGGTGCTCTCGGCGGCGTCGCTTGAGCTCCGTTGCGGTTGCCGAGGGCTGCCTCGTGACTCTTGCCGCTTTCGCACCGGATGCGGCCGCCTTCGGCATCTCCACCACTTCAGTGTGCTCTGGCAGATTGCCTTCGAGTTCACCGTAGACGAGGTAGGCGATCCCCTTGTAATACCAGCTCTTGCCAGAGGCCGTGTTGTTGTAGCCCTTCTTCTGGAGACTGAAATACACGTTGAAGTTCTCATCCACCCGACGAGCCTGCTTGAGGATCTGAGGAGCGTAGCTCTTGTCCACAAGATCTTCATTTGCGAGAGGGATGGATTCTCCAGGGAACTCATAGGCTGCCTCGATGACCTCGGGAATGATGTATCTGGGCTCCTTCTTTGCTGCGGAATCTGAGAGGACGATGGCGGGAGGGACGATCTTCTTCGGCTGAATGTGTGCCATGATGTTCTTCTTTCTGGAGCCTTTTGCTCCTGTTTTGATGTGCCGGGTTTTCTCGGCTGTTGTTTGTTGGGGAGATCTGTTCTCCCCGATTTTGTGGGTCGGTCAGGAACTCGCGGCTGTTCCCTTCCGAGGTCTTTGGAGTGGCTTGTCCGGACGCCAGAGCTGTCCAGGTTCGCCGTTCTTGTGGTGCTGATTTTTTCGGTTTTCAAGGTTCGTATCTGCTCGGATCCGTGTTTCCTCCCCGAGCGCCTCTCCGTTCCCGGCCTGGCAAGAACTAACTTACGGACGGTTATGGAGGCTTCGAGACCACTTCGCCGCGGGGTCCAAGGTGCTCGGGAAAATGGCCTGTTTCGGCCCGAGAATCCGAGGGATGATTCCCAGATTCGGAAAAATAAAAAAATACGGATTTGCGCTCATCGGCGTGTCGCGAAGCGCAGAGCATGCCCCAGCTCGTCGCAGGAGACGATCTGACACGCTCCTTCATCTCGGATGCGTCGTTGTTCGTCCGAAGGATTCGAGGTCGTTAGATCGCCTCCTGATGTTCCCGAGCACCGCCAACCGTCGATTTCGACTTATTTTTCGACTTAGAGTTGACGGATTTCACAATCCATTGCGAAAAGCGACCCTCGTCTGTCGATAGCTGCGATCTCACGGACGTGCGAACGTCTGATTCCGTCCCGCAGACCCCTCCCGGGGTCTCGGGGCTCCCAGCAGCTTCCGCTGCCGGGAGGGAGTTCCAACAGCTGCCGCCAGGAGGCTCAGCCTCCCTGGAGGAAGGACTGTCTGCGTCCTTCCGGCACTCTCCGCAGCAGCGCTGTCAGGCGCTGGTGCTGCCAGGGGCGCGGCAGCGCTCCTGGCCCCTGGGCTGCTTCTACCATCGCGCCTAGAAGCAGACAGGAGTGTGCGCACACTCCACTGAGCGCTCGTCGCATTCCCAACTGACGAGGGCAGTTCTCGACCGTGTCCATCGAGTCGGCCACATCTGCCACAGCACGATGAGTGCTGAAAGCTGCCATCAAGAACCGGCACCTTTACTCAACGGCTCTACTCAGCACCAGAGATGGATGCTGACTGACAACCCGATCTTCCAGGTGGTCGGCGGGGAGACGGCGAGCGTCTCCAGGCGGCGGCAATGTCGGCGGTGGTTTTCTTTTTTGGCGGCTTCCACCACGGACACCTGGGCTTGTCTTTCCCCGTTCAGAGTTGTTCAGGGTTTGGGCATAGGCGCAGGGAGACGGTTCTCCTGCTTCAGACGAGCTTCGGTGAGGTTCCAGGCTTCCCGGCAATCCGCAGGGTTCCGAGATGGTTCACGAGTGGCATGTGATCCGCCGGGAAGTGATAGCGGCGGTGCAGGTAGACGAAGAGCGAGAGTCCGATGAAGCTCGCCAGGAGTTTGTCGATGATGGACGTGGTGATGTTCGCGGAGAAGAGCGCCACGGCGGAGGGCAACCCCATCGACTCCAGAGACCCGATAACAGACTCCAGGCCCTGGGCGGAACCGATGCTTGCGAGGAACATGTTTATGGGGACTCCAACGGCTGAGCAGGAGACAGCGACCAGAACGCCGAGCAGCGCGAATCGGGAGAAGTCAGAACCCAGTTTGAAACGCCGCACGCCGTAGCCCCAAACCAGTGCACCAGTGATGTTCACGAGCACGAAGAGAGCACCGATGTCGAAGTTGGTGAATAACGTAATGCCCTGGTAAGCCACGGCAACCGCTACGCCATACCAGGGACCGAGCGCAATGGCGACGAGGCAGGTGCCAATCATGTCGAGGAACAAGGAGAAGCCGAAGACAGCAACTGTTGCCATACCCAGACGGTTGATGAGCACGGCAGAGATGAGCACCATAGCCACGGTTCCCCAGGGGAGCCTCGTAGGCCTCAGCGCCTCCAGCGCGTCCGGAACGGAACGTGGAGTAACGGTCGTAGAGCCCTGATGCGTGGTGGAATCCCGTCGCAGGGACTCCGACTGCGTGCGGGCTTCGAGGTAGCGGTCGACCCAGCGTTCGGCTTCGGCCTCGCTGTCTGTGAGGGCAAGCACGATGTCCCGAAGCAGCCCGACGTCGATCCGGGCGCGGCCAATGCGGAAGCAGTTGTAGACCGTGGAGCGGGGAGTGCGCGCGGCGGCCTCATGGAGACCTCGCGCGACCTTTAACTTTGACACCTGCGCGGCGAGATCCGTGTAGGAGACCCCCTTAACCTCTCGGAGCTTCCGCAGGTCCATCGCGAAGAGATCCAGCGGCTCTGATCCTGGCCTCGGAAGCATCCCAGTGTTCTCCAACTGCTGTCCCTCCGCGCCCTGTCTCTCCTGTATGGCTTTCGGCGCATATAAGGCCCTGAGCCCCGCCGTTCCGCGGAAATCACGATACACGAGAGCCGTTTCAACCGTCCAGGATTGTTCAGGGTCCATCTCTCCGGCGTCCTCGCCCTCGTCTCGGTCAATACGTTTGATCGCCAGAGGTATGCGCACATCAGCGGTTCCTCGCAGCGCATCCGATGAACGACGAAAGGCTGGAGTTTGGAACGGCGGCACAGCAAGACCCTTGTGGCGCTCCTGGCGCTCACGATGGGCGGCGCGCTCACTCTCGCGGGCTGTGGCGCACCGGAAGAGCCCCAGGTGGAGCCATCGTCCACAGCGGCGGAGGAGACTTCAACGCCCGAACCGGAGGAACCTGCAGAGACGCCCGAACCGGAGCCCGCGGAGACCTCCGAGCCTGAGCCTGAGCCAGAGCCAGTTGTTCCTGCTTGGGAAGACATCGCGGGCACCTGGTGCAGTGGAGAACTCGGCTGCATCACCATCGACCCCGGACTCTCTACCGGCTCCTGGGAAAGCACCCCCGCGACCATCGAAAGCAAGACGGAGCGTGATGGATGCTTCTCCTTCTATCTGATCTATGGGGGAGGCACCGCCTTCACCGCTTGCATGGCAGGCACACCGTCCCCTGGCGTCGGCACGAACGGTGCGCCTCTTGGTGAAGGGGACGAGAGCCAGGACCGGATTTACCCCGACGCTCAGGCAGGTTCCGCACCGGAAACGATGTATCGCCAATGACCAGGACCGAGGACATGGAGAAGCAAGTTACGCGTTCGGTCCGGCTCCTGGCAACCGCGCTCGCTCTTTCACTCGCGCTCACGGGCTGCGGACAACACTCCCCGCCATCCTCCGGGACCCCCAAGGCCTCGGAGACTGCGGAAGCAACTCCAGCGCCAACGGAGGCTCCCGAGCCCGAGGAGCCGACCTGCGCGGACCTAACGGGCGCCGAAGCCGTGCTCAAGTGGATCGGGGAAGTGCCGCCAAATCCCCTAGGCATTACCGAAGGCGTCAATGGGTGGGGCGTGGGCGGAGACTACGACCCCTATGTGGACTACGAGACCTATGATCCCTGCGCGGCGCTCTCCTGGGTGGCGATACTGACGGCGGGAGGCTCCGGCTCATCGGATTGGGTCGTCATGCTCTTCCACGAGGGCGAATACGTCGGCACCGCCACCGAGCAGCCCATCCCCTACGGGCTGAAAGGTTCCCGCATCTCTGACGGCGTGATCCAGCTCGACTATCTCTTCCCCAAGGACGGCGAGTCCACCGGCTCGGCTTCGGGATGGGCCGTCTCGACCTTCACCTGGGACGAGGCCAGCGCCTCTGTGCTCCGCGAAGGAGAGCTGCCGCCGAGCTACACCGGCACCGACTGATTGCCCAGATTCCATTCCTATTCACTCCAGAGAGAAAGAAAACACCCATGAGCTACATCGGATCAGTCGCGAAGGGAGCAGCCGCGGGCTACGTGGTCGGCTCCTTCATCTCGGACCCGCGAAAGACCAGCAGGCGGCTCGTCGCCCTTGCCTGCATCGCCGTCGCCTTCGTTGTGATGCTGGTGTCCACCGTGGTTCCCGTTTTCAACAGCGCCGGACAGAACAACGGCGTCGTGGACGGCAGTGCAGCGCGTTCGCTGGCGGCCATCGGTTTCATCTGCGTTCTCATCATCGCCATCGGCGGAGCAAAGTTCACCACCCCAGTTCCCTTCTCAGTGTTCAAGCTCCCCATGCATCTCATCGCCTCGTTCCGCACGAGCGTTGCGACCATCGTGCTGTGGGCTACCCTTGCAGTGCTGAGCATCCTCACGTTCCTCGTTGTGCTCAACCCGTTCGGCCGATTCTGGCTCGAACTCCTTCTGCTCATCCTCGGCTTCATCGCTGGTTCTTCGGCCATGAACGCCATGCGGAAAGTCCAGAAGGGCGGCACCGAGGTACAAGACGGTGTTGCCCGCGCCCTGGGGCAGGCTCCTCAGAATGTGCAGCTCACCTGGTCGGGCAAGCTCACGAGTCCTTCCTACGTCGTCACGCTGCCCGTCGTGCTTCAGACAGACCAGCTCGGTGTTTTCCTTCAGCACCTTTCGCAGGCGCTTCCGGCCCACAGGGTGCTGGAGTCCGATCAGACCCACGTTGTCCTCACCAAGTAGGAACCTGACTGATCCCATCGCAGCCACAGCAGAAAGCGAAACCATGATCACAAACGTTCAGAAGGGAACCCGGCGAGCTGTTGCTATCCCAACAGTCCTCACGCTGGGGGCCGCCCTGGCGCTGTCTGGCTGCTCGAGTGCGAGCAGCCAGACGCCTGATGAGATCTTCAAGTCCTATGTTGCAGCGCTCAATGAAGGTGAAATCGCAGCGGCTCTGGAACTGCTAGCAGATCCAGGCGAGATAACGCTGGAGAACACCGGGTGGTTCGAAGAGCTGGCCGCCGATCTACCCGAGCCGAAGCTTCGCACCGCGCTCGAACTTGACGATGAGATCGAGAGCACCACGCTTCCCTTCGATTTTGTCAGCGAGAGTCCATTCGAGGTGACCTTCGTCAAAGTAGATGGAGACTGGAAGATCTCCGAGCCACTCTTCTTCGTCAAGAGCGCAGCTGACGAAGACAAGGAATGGGCGGCAGAGGGCAGCGAGGCCTGGCATTCTCGCTCCACGTGGTGGGAAGTGTTCAAGGAGTTGGAGGTCGATGCGACGCTGCCCGGTGGCGGAAAGTTTGACTTTCCTGAATACGTTGCAGGCATCGCCACGTTCAGAGAGGGCGACGGCGGCGAGGACTTCTTCGATGAGTTTACTTACGAAGGGATTCCTCTAGTTCGGCTCACCCTATCCGACCTGCCCGACTGGGAGTATTTCCAGAGCACCCCATTCGGAGACGAGAACTACATCTACTTCAACAATGGCCGCTACATGCTCGATGTCGACCAGCCGGATTATCACTTGCAGCCGGAGATTCTGGAGCAGGCCACCAATGTTGCGAGCAAAGAACTGACAGGGGACCAGAAAGTCTACTCCGAGGGCTATCTGTTCAACACTACGGAATACACAAGGGAAATCGGCGAGGTCCAACAGTGTTCGGCCGCATCTAATAGTTTCGCCCCAGAGCTGAATCCAGGCCCTGATTACGTAGTGGGGATTAGATGCGAGCTCGACTACACCGATAGCCAGTTCCCCGGTGAGACGGACCACTGGGACGCAGATCTCACCTATTCACCGATTACCGGTGCAGTCGAAATCGAGGACTACCAGGGGCTCGAGTGAGATTGTTGATATAAGGGTATTGCTCCCGGAGAAGAGCTTCGACAGTGGGTTGACCGCCAAACTTGCCCCACCGTCCACAACTTCGCCCTCGCTGATCGCGGGGGCGAAGTTGCGTTCTCACGCTTCGATATCAGTTCTCATCTATCCACGGATCGCTTGGCGGTGATCCTCTCTTCTCCCAGGGGGCGATTTTTATGCGCTGACTTTCGAGGCGACTGCTGGCCCGGTCGCTGCTCCACCGTCGCTGGGGAGTCCTTCGAGGGCCGCTTCGCGGAGGGCGCTGGTTCGCAGCGCTTCTCCTTTCACAGGATCCCGTGCGGTGTCCGCTCAAGTAGGTCATGGCGACTGAAAGAAGACACGGCGGGGAAGTCTGAAACGGGCAAGCTAGCCTCACCCGGTGAGGTTCTAGGAGGGCCCTCCTGCCTGGACTTCGAGTTCTTCACGCTCCCCACAGACGCAACCAGGGAGTTCGTGGCGAATAATGCCCGGCCTTGCGAGGCTCGCGGCTATGCCACACGGAGTGGTGCCAGAGGCACTGAGAACTCATTCGAGGGAGATGGGGACTTGCTTCGGCAGGGAGTCCGACAGGTGGTGGTCGGCCCGGTTGCTCACTCGCTTCGACTGAATCATTCGGTGGAGGTCATAGATACAACTGTCTCAACTGCGAGTGATCTACAGAGTGCCGACTTTTCGAGTTCCCTGCCGCTCCGGGGTGTGCGCACACCGTTGGGAAGCTTCTGGAACGGCCTCAGAGTCAAGGCTGATCCTGGACCGGGATCACGACCCCAGAGGTGAACCACTGGACAAGGGTTGCGGCGAGGATCACGGCAGCACGAGCTTCTTCGAGGCTCACATGTTCATAGTCGGGACTACCGTGCCGATCTGCGTGGCCTCTCCAGATAGTGCGGAGCATGGCAGCGAGACTCTTCGCTCCAGGGGCCTTGTCGCTGTCCCTGAGCACCAACTGCCATTTGGGCTTCTCGGCTTCAAGGATGGAGAACAGGTCGGCGAGCGTCGGTTCCTTCTTCGTAAGTGGGATCACAGAAAGCGCGGCTGTCTCCACCGCAACCACTGCGTTGCTGTAGGCCGCCGAAGCTCTCGGGCTAGTGCCGTATGCATCGATCCAAGCTTCCTGGAGCTTCTGGGAAGCGACATCCTGTGCGGTGAGGACATCCCGCACCGCATCTCGAACTCCGTCTGAAACCCTCTTCGTCAACCGGGCATGGTTGCCATTCCACGGAACCACAGTCCAGGCTGAGCCTCCATCGCTGAGTATTCGTTCGAGCGGGTGCTTTTCTCCTCTAGGTCGATGGCGGACGCTCAGAAGGTAGTCGATGAGATTGGTGAAGTCAGCATCCTTGATCTTGCGTAGATGTGGCATCACTGTGTCACCCCAAGGCAGATACTCGCCTGCAGTGAATCCGATGTTGGTGCGTGCTGCGTTTTGGAAGTCAACGAAGGCAGTGGAGTAAACCCAGCGCCTGTCAACTCCTACTGCTCCTTCCATCCAGCCGAATACCGCCTCTCGCATATAGCCGGGGAAGTCCTCGATTAGGACGTCTTCCCTGCCGTTGGAAACAACGGGCGTCCAAGTCTCACTGCTCATGGAGCCGAGGCTACCGTGCTCCGAAGACATCGCTCCTCGCAGGAGCGCCTGCGCCCTTCTGATCGCCGCGTCTGCACGGTCGATCCCAGCGCTGCTGTAGATCGCTCCGGACGCCTCCCAGATGAACAATCTCGCGATAGCGCACTTCGTGAACGATGATGCGCAAGTCGCCATATTCGTCCGAAACCTCATCTACGCTGGCGCTGTCTGCGCTGCTCCAGACCTGGCATTTTTCACTTGGTTGGTTCCCAATCGTTGGAATCCGCTCTGGAACCACCATCTTCGCCATGGAGGCGTCTGGAGGGTCTGGGATCTTTCGAGTCGTGGTGCGTCCGTGGAGGCGGCACTTTATCGAGCGTTTATGTGCCACCGAGCAGGAAGTGCTATTCGGGAGCGCCATTGATATAACTAAACGTGGTAATGAAGAACCACGTCAAAATCCCAGGTCAGAGGAGATAAATCATGAAGAGGATTGGCTACATCAGGGTCAGCACCAAGGAGCAAGAGCTGGGGCTCGAAGCACAGACGCAGCAGCTCATCGACTACGGAGTGGCGGAGGCTGACATCTTCGTAGACAGGGGAACCAGCGGCACGGTCAACAGCCATTCGGAGGTCATGGCGAAGCTCATGACCTCCGTCTCGGAGCACCAAGGTCAAGTCGAAGTTGTGGTCTCGAAGCTCGACCGCTGGGGCCGCGACCCCGAGGACACCATCGAGAAGATCAAGGAACTCCACAAGATCGACGGCTGCCTCACCTCCCTCGCCGAAAGTGTGCTGAGGGCAACCCCGGACAACGCGGCGGGCATGCTCCTCATCCGAATCCTCCTGGCGGTAGCTGCCATGGAGCGAGAGCGGATCGCAGAGCGCACCCGCGATTCCCTGGAAGCGCTCCGTAAGCGTGGAGTTCCCCTGGGTCCGCCCCCGAAGCTCACGAGCAGGGACGTGGAGTGGATCAAGGAACGGCACGAGGTCTACGGCTGGGGAGCACAGCGCATCGCCAAGGCGCTCCCCATCGAGCGGAACGTCGAGGTCAGCAAGATCACTGTGGCGAGGGTGCTCGGCCAGATCAAGGGCGCGAAGCCCTATGTGCCCAAGGACAACCACAAGTATGTGAAGCGAGCCGAGGAGCGGGCCGCGAAGGCCAGCGCAGCCACCTCCGACGCTGTGAAGGCCGCAGCATGACCACGGCCGCAGTAACTGATGTTCCCTACTGGTTCCCGGTAGATGCGTTGGCGGACTATTGGGCTCTGCCCTACGCCACGGTGCGGGACGAACTCCAGCAGCGCTTGACGCTGGGAGAGATCGGAGGCTCCCTCTGCGCTGAGGCCAGCGACGCGCTGGCCTGGGCTGATCGTAGATTCGGACTCCGCGCCTCCCAACGGATGCTCGATGACCTGGTTTCCGTAGCTGTGGTGCGACACCACGATGAGGTGCCGCTCACCGAGGAGTATGACCAGGACACGGACTACGACCTGCCGATCCTGATATGACTCCCGCCAAAGCAGTTCAGCTGATCAGAGGCCGGTTCCCCTTCGCGGGCGCCGGCCTCTACTTTTTGACGGCGGCTCCTCCGAAGAAACTATCCACATAGCCCTTGGTGGTGTCCGCGGCTTTCGCGGCCATGTCAGCGGACGAGTAGGTGGAGATCTGGGCGTCGGCGTTCTTGGGACTCCAGCCCATCATGGCGATGAGGTCATCCCGCTCTGCCCCACCTTCGATGAGGGCTGTGGTCGCGACGTGGCGCAGGGTGTGGACGGTCATGTCCTCGGGGATGTTCTTGATGGAGCCGACGAGCTCTCCCAGCGCCTGACGGTCTCGCTGGGCATAAATCGGCTTGCCGTCCTCGCGGGTGAAGAGCAGCTTGTCCAGACCCTCGCCGGGCTCGGGATGGAAGCCGGGAAGTTTGCGCTTGGCCTGCTGCTTCTTCCGGTGGGCGACGAGCATCTGCCAGGCGTCCTCGGTGATGATGATCTCCCGGTAGCCGTTCTCTGTCTTCGTCTTGGTGAGTTCCCAGCGGTTCTCGCCGATCCGCTGAGGGCAGTTGGTGCTGGACCTCCCGCAGCTCCACTTGCCTGTGGCCTTGCTAAGTTCGCAGCCATGCTCTGCGCTGATCCTCTTGAGCTGCTGCTTCACCACTACCCGTCGACCTCGCTTCGCTGGACGCGCACCGTCGAGGGAATCATCGGTCATACCCAGCACTTCGCTCTGTCGCAGTCCCAGGAGCCCAAGGAACCAACGGGCTTCCTGTCCGGCCTTGAGCGCTTCCACCATGAGGTATTCGCCCAGGAACTTCGAGGCCCGCCGGATGGCTCGGGTGTCCTCGAGGGTCTTCTTCTTCCGGGCGGGAGCCTTGAGGCCGACCATGGGATGCGCCACGAGGATGCCGTCTCGAACGTAGTAGTCCAGGGCGCTCTTGAGACAGATGAAGGTCTGGCGGATCGAGTCAGGCCCCAGGTCCTTCGCAGGCAGCGTCTCCTCGAAGAATACTTTGAGCTGACGGTAGGTGATGAGCCGCACCGACTCGGAGCCAAACGCAGGAAGCAGATGGTTCCTGATCCTCGCGTCATACATATGGAGCGTCGCGGGCGCCAAGTCATCCCGCTTGCGCTCCCGGAGCCAGTCTTCCAGGCAGTCGCCCACCGTGAGATCTTGGAGCTTGGGGTCGGGCGGCAGAGCCGATTGCGGCTCCATGCCGTAGGCAACCTTGGCCTTAAGGATCTTGCGATCCCGCTTCTCGATGGCCTCCAGCTCGGTCCGAGCCTGAGCGACAAACTGCTTGCGGCTGTCTCCCAGCACCACCGTCTTCTTCGCCCAGTAGTAGGTGGCCTCCGTGCCGTTCTTGAGCTTCCGCGTGATGGGGACGACGGTGCCCTCTCCGTCTGCGCGCTTCCGGGGCTTCAGAGGACGCTTGGGCGCGTGCTTCTTGCGCAGGATGGCTTCGAGACGCTCGATGTCCTCCGGCTGAAACTCATACACGGATCGAACATATGACCGGCGTCGATCGGAAGTCAACCTACCGTGTCAACCCAGCGAACCGTCTCACGCGAAGGAAAAAGCGCATGATCTCAACGGATTTGACTTCTCGTTGAGATCATGCGCTCATCTGGCGGTGACGGCGGGATTTGAACCCGCGGTAGGGGGTTACCCTACACAACATTTCGAGTGTTGCACCTTCGGCCGCTCGGACACGTCACCGAGATCAAGCTTACGGATGCGCCCCCGCGCTGACAAATCGGGCGTTCACACCCGGGCGTGTCGAGAGGATCTATGCGACCTTCGCCGCGATGTCGGTGCGGAACTGGCCGCCTTCAAGGCCGATCTTGGCGATCGCCTCGTATGCCCGCGCGCGAGCCTCGGCGAACGTCGAACCGGTGCCGACGACGTTCAGCACGCGGCCGCCCGTCGCGATGAGCTTGTCGCCCTCAACCGCGGTCGCGGCGTGCGTGATGTGCACGCCCTCCACGGCGGAGGCCTCGTCCAGGCCCGTGATCTCGCGGCCCGTGACGGCCGAAGCGGGGTAGCCCTCGCTCGCGAGCACCACGGTCACGGCGACGTCATCGCCGAAGGCCGGGCGCGGCTGATCCTCGAGGGTGCCGTTCGCGGCGGCCATGAGGAGGTCGGCGAGCGGCGTCCGGAGACGCGGCAGCACGATCTGCGTCTCGGGGTCACCGAAGCGGGCGTTGAACTCGATCACGCGAACGCCCTGCTCGGTGATGATGAGGCCGGCGTAGAGCAAGCCGATGAACGGGGATCCGTCGCGGTCGAGCTCGGCAATGACGGGCTTCGCAACGGTCTCGGTGACCTCATCGACGAACGCGTCGACGCTGCCGAACTGATCCGCGAGCCAGGGGAGGGGCGAGTACGCGCCCATGCCGCCCGTGTTGGGGCCCTCGTCGCCGTCGAGC
>Ga0308157_10006049_pt1 | contig 14710 bp, 10 predicted proteins | sample PhyBR1_FD_201035 | JGI IMG/M metagenome (GOLD analysis project Ga0308157, IMG submission 201035) | Phyllosphere microbial communities from UC Gill Tract Community Farm, Albany, California, United States - DLSLB.R1 | ecosystem: Host-associated > Plants > Phyllosphere > Unclassified | place: USA...
TATGTTTGCCATATTGTTTGGGTGCACCTAAAAATAACTGTTTTTTAGGACAAACAATAAAAATCCCCGACACTTTTTCAGTATCGGGGATCTTCTATTAACAGGGCTTTTTAGACAGCCCCTTTTTTATATCATTTAAGATTGCGGATTATTCTGCAACACTCTTTGATCTGTTAATGTGAAATAACACTAAGTCATCAATAGGGGAGCGTAATATTTTACCCACTTTCATTCCATATTCAGTGGCTTTATCTTCCAATACATTTCTGAAGTTATATCCTACAGAGCCGATACAGTTGAAAGTGTAAGTTTGATAATCAGGATATTTGCTTACTAAATTTGCGAAAAATGCTTCAAATGCATCATCAACGATTTTGCGGGTATATTCGATATTTACGTTATTATCATATACGAATTTACTGAAGCTTGCACAGAAACGGTTGGCTAGCGGTTTAATGTAAACATTGTCCATGATTTCATCAGGGCTAAGCTTATAGGTGTTATAAAATGCTTCAGCAACATCTTTAGGCATTAATCCTCTGATAAAGTCTACCAACAGTTTCTTCCCGATATAACTTCCTGATCCCTCATCCCCTAGAATATAAGCGGCAGAATCTATATTATGTGTTATTTTTTTTCCGTCATAAATACATGTGTTTGTTCCTGTTCCCAGAATTGCTGCAAACCCAGCGTTAGTGCCTAATAAGGCTCTTGCTGCTGCAAGAAGGTCGTGACCAACTTCAACTCTAGAGTTAGGAAATACTACTTTAATAGCATCTTCTACAATCTTTGCCTTTTCATCGTTATGTACACCAGCACCATAATAATTTACCTCACTGATTTTTTCAAATGGAATATCTTGAGGTAGTCCTTTTTTAAGGGATGCAATAATGTATTCACTATCTACAAAATAAGGGTTGTAACCTTCGGTGTTGAAGTAAATCTTCTTGTTGTTATCATCTAACAAACACCAGTTTGTTTTTGTAGACCCTCCATCTGCAATTATTATCATTATTTATAAATTTAGTTTTAAAGTAACTTGTTATCTCGTTTTACAATGGTATTGTGTTAAGTTTAAATCCCAAAATAAGGTATTTATTAATAAAAATAAGAATTTTTATTTGATATATTGAAATTTTTTAGAAATGGTAAAGGCTTAATGAAAAATAAAACCCTCATATATTATTGTTTATGAGGGTTTTATGATTTTATTTTAATAGAAAATACTTAGTGTATTTTTTACAATTAGCTTAGACTTAATGTGCGCCTTCAGCTTCGATCTCATCAATTGCAATTCCTTGTTTAGACAAGAATTTACGAACTAATACCGCAAAGATGATAATGTATAAGAAACCGAAAACCGGAACAATGTAGGAGTTATGGATACCAATAATATCGGATAACTTTCCTTGAATAGGAGGGATGATACCACCTCCTAAGATCATCATCACTAAAAAGGCAGCGCCTTGTTCTGTGAATTTTCCAAGCCCTACAATTGAAAGACTGAAAATTGATCCCCACATAATTGAACAGGCAAGACCTCCTGCTAAAAATGAATAGATGGCTATTGTACCGGTAGTTAATAAACCAACTACCATTGCTAAAAATCCGAATGTTCCGAATATGATTAAGGTGCGAACAGGTTTTTCTTTACTTAAGAAGAATGCTGCTATTTGGATAGCAATACAAATAATAAAGAAATATAATACAGACATATCGAAGCCCGCCAATGTATTTACGCCAACGATAATACTGAATGCTATTAATGGAACTATAATTGTCAAAAACTGTTTCTTAGATTTGGTTAGGTTAAAAGCGGTGATTGCACCAGCCCATCTTCCAATCATCATACCTCCCCAATACATCGAAATATAAGGGGTAATTTGTGAAGATTGAAGATTACCGAATTCATCCAGTGTTAACAGTTCACCTAAATTACTTCCTATTGCAACCTCAATACCCACATAAATAAACAAAGCTAACATGCCCAATACCAACTGAGGATATTTCATTGCTCCCCAACCTTCAGGGTTTTTCTTTGCACTGTTATAAGAAAACAATAAACCGAAAACAATTACAGCCAATGCGCCTAATAACCAAAACATTCTTTGGATTTCCAATCCATGTGACAATTCTTTGATTTGGTCTAATAAACCTTGATCCTGACTAATATCAGCCTGTTCCTTTAATTCTAGAATATGTAAGGCAGTTTCTGATTTGTAACTTGTAAAAACAGGAATGAATGCACATAATAAAAGAATGGTCATTATAATTAACGTGGTTCTAGCTTTATTCGCAGGTTCCATGGGTTCTAAATTAAAACCAGCAGGAACTTTTTTGGAGAAGTGAAATAGACCGGCGACCATGATGAATAATAAGCCTATACCTACGTAAAGATATACTACTTTGTTTAAAGGTAGACTGGCAATTTCGGCATCGGATATAGTCTCGAAAGTCCCGAAGAGTGCAAAACCCAGGATAAGGGGGCCAATTGTTGTACCTAACGAGTTGATACCTCCGCCGAGATTAACACGTGAAGCTCCGGTTTTCGGATCTCCTAATAATACCGCAAATGGGTTTGCTGCTGTTTGCTGAAGAGAGAAGCCAAGGGCAACAATAAATAAACCGATTAACATGCCGGTATAAACATTGACCTCCACGGCGACGATCATTGCTGCAGCTCCTAATGCTGAAAATAAAAGGCCATATACAATACTGCGTTTATATCCCCACTTTCCTACTAAATCTTTTCCGGAAATGGTTCCGAAAATGAAAAGAAGAAGAGCGCCTATGTAATAGGCAGAATAAAAAGCAAAATCAATAAGTTGAGATTGAAATTGGTCGAGGTGAAAATAATTTTTGCAGAACGGAATAAAAACGCTGTTACCAGCTGCGATAAAACCCCAGAAAAAAAACACCATTATAAGGGTGTATAGTGCTGGGTAATTGGTGCTTTTTTGTTGGTTATTCATATAAATTTGATCTAAACTTTATGATTTAATCATACAAATAAAGAATTTTTTTTTGATTTTTAAATATTTTTAAAGCTGCTAAAACATTTTATCAGTAGAAATGTTTAAAACTATAGCTATATTTGGAAAAAAAAAGTTAATTTTCTTTTGAATTTACAATAGTTATTTTTTTCTTTGTGGCGGTTCTTAAATTATCTTTCGGAATTCAATTAAGAAATCTCTTAAAAGATTAATGGTTTTCCAAACAAGTCATATAAGTTTATGTATTTGCTGAAAGATACATTTTCAATAAAAGTAAAAATCCTTAAAAAATCATATTTTATTATTAATGGATATTAATGAATTGAATACGAAGCTCGTGTCTGAATTGCGCGAGATTGCAAAAGTTCTAGGTATAGTTGATTCCGAAAAACTTAGAAAACAAGAATTGATTGATCGTATTTCTGATATAGCCAAAGAAACACAACAAGATAATTCAACGGAGCAGGTAGAAGCAGATTCTGATCGATCGAATACCGATAGAGCTAGAAAGCGTGTTCGTACAGTAAAGCCGGTTGAACCAGTTGCTATAGGAAGAAATAGAGCTCCAAACGAAGAGGAGCCCACGAAGGTAGATTTACCTAGTAAACCTATCGAGACTCCTCAACCGGAAACTCAAGTAGCATCAACGCCTGAACCGGCTCCTAAAGCTTCCTCACAATCAGATTTTGATAACGTTATAGTAAATGAAGGTGTATTAGAAATTATGGCCGATGGTTATGGTTTCTTAAGATCTTCAGACTATAATTATTTAACATCTCCGGATGATATCTACGTTTCACAATCTCAGATTAAGCTTTTTGGTTTAAAAACCGGTGACAATGTCCGAGGCTCTATTCGTCCTCCAAAAGAGGGAGAAAAGTACTTTCCTTTAGTTCGCGTGGAAGCAATCAATGGACAGGATCCTGCAGAAGTCAGAGATCGCGTTCCTTTTGATTATTTAACCCCTCTTTTCCCGGATGAAAAGTTGAATTTGGATCTAGGTCCTTCTAATTATTCAACCCGGATAATGGATTTATTTACGCCTATTGGTAAAGGTCAGCGTGGACTAATTGTTGCTCAGCCTAAAACAGGTAAGACTAACCTGTTGAAGGAAGTAGCAAATGCTATTGCAAAAAACCATCCTGAAGTATATTTGATTATCTTATTAATCGATGAGCGTCCTGAAGAGGTAACGGATATGGCAAGAAGTGTGCGTGCAGAAGTTGTTTCCTCTACTTTTGATGAACCAGCGGATCGCCATGTAAAGATTGCTAATATCGTTTTGGAAAAAGCAAAACGTATGGTTGAGTGCGGTCATGATGTAGTTATATTATTAGACTCTATTACAAGATTAGCTCGTGCCTACAATACTGTAGCACCTGCATCCGGTAAAATATTATCTGGTGGTGTGGATGCAAATGCTTTGCATAAACCAAAAAGATTCTTTGGTGCAGCAAGAAATATTGAGAATGGTGGTTCATTGACTATTTTAGCAACTGCCCTTACGGAAACAGGCTCGAAAATGGATGAGGTTATCTTTGAGGAATTCAAAGGTACTGGTAATATGGAGCTACAGTTAGATCGTAAATTATCTAACAAACGTATATTCCCTGCTATTGACCTTACAGGATCCAGCACAAGACGTGATGACCTATTGGTTGATCGTGATGAATTACAACGCCTTTGGGTGTTAAGAAATCATTTAGCGGATATGAACTCTCAGGAAGCGATGGAATTCTTACTAACACAAATGCGAGGAACTAAATCTAATTCAGAATTTTTAATTAGCATGAATGGCTAAAAAGCCATCTTAAATTGATATTTTTAAGCCATCTTTGCAAGAAGATGGCTTTTTTTATGAAGAAACATATCCCAAATACTATTACGTCACTTAATTTATTTAGTGGATGTATCGGAATAATCATGGTGTTGAATCAGGAGTATATGCTGGCGTTTTATTGCGTATTGGCCTCCGGAATATTTGACTTCTTTGATGGTATGTCAGCACGTGCTCTTCATGTAAAATCCTTAATAGGTAAAGAATTAGATTCTCTTGCTGATGTGATTAGTTTTGGGTTTTTACCAGGGGCAATTATCTTCACTATGTTGAAAGATACTACTGAGCATGCTTATCTACCTTATCTGGGATTTATAATAACTGTTTTCTCTGCCTTGAGATTAGCTAAGTTTAATATAGATACCAGACAGACGACCGATTTTATAGGTGTTAATACCCCTATGAATACTTTTTTTATAGTTTCTCTACCCTTTATCGTTCAAGATTACCCTGTATTAAAAAACACTTGGATACTTTTAGGAATAGCAATTGTAGTCAGCCTCTTATTGGTTTCAGAAATAAAACTATTTTCAATGAAACTAAATAGCTTAAGTTGGAAAGTAAATAAATACAAGTATTTGTTTTTAATAGTAAGTGTTGTTCTGCTGATTTGGTTAAAGTTTTTGGCTTTACCAATAATCCTACTCCTCTATATACTCTTTTCAAAGATTCACTTTTCTTCCGAAAGGAAAGATCAGCCTAAGCTGGACTGATAGTTTTTTAATTCTATCATTGCTTTCTCGAAATCAATTTTAATTTCTTCAAAAAGTTGAGTTATCTCTGTAATTGAAAGGTTTGATGCTGATGAATCTTCAAGGTTTTGAAATTTTAATCTCAATTCTTGAGCGCCCAGATATTGCATTGTAGGTTTAATATGATGTGCTTTTAATCTTATTTCTTCATGATTTTGAGATAAAATAGCATTTTCTAACGATTTAAAATCTTCTACCCCTTGCCCAAGATACATTGGAATCATCTGCTTGATGATTTCTGTATTGTTCATCATGTTCTCTTGGATGGATTGAGGGTTAATTATTTGATAAGGGTTCATGTTTGAAAATATTAACTTTTAGTGGATCTGTAGATTCTTCAAGTAGTTCTTGATTGGTCTTCTTAAAGATAGGGTGAATATAGGTAGGAGCAATCTCGGTTAAGGGAATTAATGTAAAATTTCGTTCTTGAATATAAGGGTGTGGTACTTGCAGATCTTCGGTATGTATAATTTCCTGATTGTAATATAAAATGTCAATGTCTATTACTCTTGACCCCCAGCGTTGCCCTCTGATTCTTCCTAAAACAAGTTCTATCTGAAGGATGGTTTGTAGAACTTTGTTTGCAGAGAAAGGAGTTTCGATGCTAATCACCTGATTAAGAAAAATAGGTTGATCTTCGACTCCCCAAGCCTCTGATTCGTAGATTTTTGATGCATGCGTGATTTTTCCGATTCTCTCTTCAATTTCCAGCCTGGCCTCTTGCAATTGTCTGTCAGGTTTTCCAATATTTGCTCCTAAAAGCAGGTAAACGGTATTCATGAGTTTAATATATGAATTGTTTATGATAATCGGAATAATAGCTTAAATTTACGCACACTACAAATAGAATTATTTATGAGATCTTTTTTTAAATATGTGCTGGCAACTATTACTGGTGTGATTATTTCCAGTATTTTATTGTTTTTTATTTTTATAGGTATAATTGGCGTAATGATAAGTTCCGTGGGCAGTAAAGATGATGCTGTTACTCCAAGTAATGCCGTTTTAATGATTAATCTGAATCATGAAATTACCGAAAAAACAGAACCTAACCCTTTTGAAGATTTAGATATTTCCGGATTTAGAGGGACAAAATCGATTGGACTAAATGATATAATTTCAAGAATTAAGGCCGCAAAGACTGATCCTAATATTAAAGGTATTTATCTGAATGTGTCAGGAGTGGGGACAGGCTTTGCCAGTATGAAAGCTATCCGTGAAGCGTTAATTGATTTCAAAACATCAGATAAATTTATTGTTGCATATAGTGATGCGATGAGTCAGAAAGGTTATTATATTAATTCAACAGCTGATGAAGTTTATTTACATCCACAGGGAGGATTAGATTTTAGGGGTTTAGCCACTTCAGTTATGTTTTATAAAGAGGCATTAGATAAACTGGGAATTGAGATGCAGGTTTTAAAAGTTGGTACTTATAAAAGCGCTGTTGAACCTTTTATTTTAAATAGTATGAGTGAAGCTAATAAAGAACAGGTAAACTCTTATTTGAGCAGTATTTACAATACATTTTTAAGTGATATCTCTGATGTAAGGAAGATCTCTACCGACAGTTTAAGGGCAGTAGCAAATGGATATTTAATTCAAGAAGCTGAAGATGCGAAGAAGTTAGGATTTGTTTCGGACTTGTTATATAAAGATCAGGTAATTGCTAAGATTAAGGAAAAATTAGGAATTGATGAGAAGAAAGATATTTCTACAGTTTCTTTGTTAGATTATAAGAACAAAGCAAAAAGTGGTGAAGCTGGTGGAGATAGAATTGCTGTTTTGTATGCCTATGGAGAAATTATTGATGGTGAAGGTACTGATGGGCAGATTGGGGGCGAAAAGTTTTCCAGAGAGCTTCGTGAATTGAGAAACGATGATAAGGTTAAAGCTATAGTTATGCGTGTCAATTCTCCCGGGGGTTCTGCTTTAGCCTCTGAGAGTATTTGGAGAGAAGTAGAACTAACAAAAAAAGTGAAACCTATTGTAGTTTCTATGGGTGATTATGCGGCTTCAGGAGGTTATTACATATCTGCTGCTGCGGATTCTATTTTTGCCGATCCAACTACACTGACAGGATCAATAGGTGTATTTGGTCTTATCCCAAGTTTTCAAAAGCTTTTTAATAATAAATTAGGGATTCATTTTGATGCAGTTAAAACTGGAAAATTCGCAGATATGGATGTGGATATGGACCGACCGTTATCTGAAGAAGAAAAAGGAATTATTCAAGGTGGGGTTAATAAGATTTATCAGACCTTTATGAAACGTGTGGCAGACGGAAGAAAAATTGATGTGGCTTACGTAGATAGTATTGGACAAGGTCGGGTTTGGACTGGAGAGCAGGCGGTTAAACTTAAATTAGTGGATAGGTTAGCAACACTTGATCAAGCAGTAGAAGCTGCTGCAAAAAAAGCTAATCTTGAAAATTACAGGGTTTCAGAATATCCAAGAGCAAAAGATCCATTTGCATCAATCTGGTCTACTTCCAAAGAAAAAATTAAAATGTGGATGTTAGAAGATGAAATGGGAGATTATGTAAAATACCTGTCAGAATTAAAAAGAATTACCCAACAAACAGGTATTCAGGCAAGGATTCCATACCTAGTAGAAATATATTAATTTTTCTATCTTTAGAGTCTAAAATCAACCGGAAATAAATAATTATATGAAAACTATCGACGATTTAAATTTCAAAGGAAAGAAAGCTTTAATCAGAGTTGATTTCAACGTCCCTCTAGACGAGAATTTCAACATTACAGACGACAACCGTATTCAGGGTGCACTACCTACTATTCAAAAGATTTTAAAGGATGGAGGTTCTGTAATTCTTATGTCTCACTTAGGAAGACCCAAAAATGGACCTGAAGATAAGTATTCATTAAAACATATTGTACAACATTTATCAGAGGTATTAGGAGTTGATGTTCAGTTTGCCAATGATTGTATTGGTGAAGAGGCTGTTGAAAAAGCAAAAGCATTGCAACCAGGACAGGTATTATTGTTAGAAAACTTACGGTTTTATAAAGAGGAAGAAAAGGGGGACCGTGATTTTGCTAAAAAATTAGCTAATTTAGGAGATGTCTATGTAAATGATGCCTTTGGAACCGCGCATAGAGCACATGCTTCCACAGCTATAATTGCAGAATTTTTTCCTGGAAATAAATATTTTGGCTATTTGATGGCTAAGGAGATTGAAAATGCTGAAAAAGTTTTAAATAAGCCTGACCGTCCATTTACCGCGATTATGGGTGGCGCAAAAGTTTCTGATAAACTGGAATTAATCGAAGCGTTATTAGATAAGGTTGATAACTTAATTATCGGTGGAGGTATGGCATATACCTTTATAAAAGCACGTGGTGGTGAAATTGGTAAGTCATTAGTTGAATTAGATAAATTAGATCTGGCGAATGAACTTGTGAAGAAAGCAGACGAGAAGGGTGTAAATTTAGTATTACCTACTGATGCTCAGATAGCTGATCGTTTTGCAAATGATGCTAACGTATATGATGGTCCTAATGATGAGATTCCTGCTGATATGCAAGGATTAGATATTGGCCCTGAATCTTCTGCGCATTTTAATGATGTAATCATGGCCTCAAATACCTTGTTATGGAACGGTCCAATGGGTGTGTTTGAGATGGATACTTTTGCTAAAGGCACACGTGCGGTTGCAAATGCAGTGGTTGCTGCAACAGAACGTGGTGCGTTCTCACTCATAGGAGGTGGAGATTCGGCAGCTGCAGTTTCAAAATTCGGTATGACCGAACATGTTAGTTATGTGAGTACGGGTGGTGGTGCGTTATTGGAATATATGGAAGGAAAGACACTTCCAGGCGTTAAAGCAATATTAGATTGATCATAAATGTTTTGATAAAAAAATAAGGGTTTGCAAATTTGCAAACCCTTATTTTTTTAAGATTTTAATAAGAATAGCTTAAGCTAAAACTAGGGACCAAATCTCCCTTTGCACTGGGATGGTTTATATAGGTAAGCTTAGCACCTACAGCGAAATCAGGTAAAACATACTTAAACATGTTGAAATCAGCAGAAAGACCAATGCCAAATGAAGCAGGTGCCGCTTTGCTATCGTGTATGTTTTGATAGTCAGTAAAGAAATAGCCATGGAATCGTTTGATATAGGCTAGCTGACCTACACTCCAATCAGGATATGCTATAGGAAATCTATAGTTTAATAATAAAGTATTTTCTACTTTAGGCGAATCAAAGTGAGCAAAGCCACTTACCATTGGAATATCGTTGGTCGCATTGTATCTGCCATCTGTTTTTTGATATGATAACCTAGCCTGAAAACCATGGTTTTTAAATAACCCCGGGAAATAGAAGTTTGTCCTAACTGCGAATAACGAACCTTCCAATTTATTCTCAAAAGGAACATGACGAAGTATTACATTAAAATTCTGTCCCCATTTAGGGATTAAATCCATCTGACTTCTTCTTAAATTTCTGTTGAAATATACTTGATAATTTAGCGGGAAAGCAATCTCGTTATTAAAGCCTTGAAGTGTTTGGAGACTTAGGTTATATCTTTTTTGGTAAGAAGTTCCGAGATTAATCCCATAACTATAGATATTTTTGCCTCTATATATAGTCATCGGAATTTGCATATCGAGGCTATAAACATGCTCTCTATAGTCAAATTTTGTGTATTCATCTTGTGTATTTTGTTTTTTAGCATACCCAATTTGTCCTCTGTTTTGATAAGAGAATGTGAATTTAGGGTAGTATTTCTGATAGGAAATTTCAGCGGAATAGATACTTTTTTCTATCTCAAGATCATATTCGTAACCTATTTTTACTTGGGATGTATTCAATAAATCATTTGCTAACCAAAATATTCCTGGTCTGTAATTGTCGAAACTTTCAAAATTATTACTGCTTAAACTAAGACTGTGAAAGTTGAAAAAATGACTTAAAGTGTTGTAGTTTCTTGCGGTATAATGAGTACTCGTGCTATCTGATTTTAGGGTAAAAGGCGTGTTTATATGTTCATCGAATAGTGAAGTAACTTCAAATTCAGGTTGAATTTCTGTTCCTGTAAACCTCTCGTGGCTTATCTTAGCAGCTTTATATCCATTCTGAAAATACTCATTATATAGAATCGTTGAATCCATTCCAGCGCTCGGATTAAAGGCTCCAAAAGGAGAATTGGATACCTGAAAGATCTTGTTTTCAGTAAAGGAATACCTATAAATATTATCTATTTTTTTGAACTGAGCTTTGAAAATTAAATCATTCCCGTGGTAAATTGGGCGTTGATATTCTTGATTTGACCAAGGAAACAGTTCGTTTATGCTTAAGGTATTCAGGTCAATTTCCACAATATTATTGCCTTTCGGGCTAATTGCAATGGCAACGATTTTGCTTTCGTCTGCCTTTAATGTAGGCTGTTGAATTAATATTTTATCAGGAATTTCTATGATTTTTACTGCTTGCTTTGTTAAACGATCTATATAGAAGAGGCTGGATTGATTATTTTGATCAATTTGAACTACATATACCTTTTTGGAATTTGAGCTTATTATAGGGCTGTAAAATCGAGAATTTTTGGATAAGTTTTCAGTTTTTCCGGTTTTTAAATCTAAAATTCTAATAATATTATAGGTCTGCTTTCCGAATCTGGCATCTTTTCTTAACTCATCCCACACTAGGAATTCGTCGTTTACATGAAAATAAGGGGTAAGTTGATAGCCTATTTTTATTAAAGAATGCTCTTGGTTATTTTCAAATTTTCGGATTTCCGGAATAATTTGTGGAGATTGAACCAGTGCAAAAATGTTGTTCGAAGAGTTAGTTTGTGGAAGATAATAATGGGTAGGATAGCATTCTATCTTATCAAAAAGTAGCTGGTATTCTCCCTCTATTTTTTCTGTATTCCAAGTTTTATTAAGCGAATCCATACTGGCTTTATACAGCCGTGAACTATTAAGATTAGTGTACCTTTTAAGCGCTAAATTAAAATTAAAAGGTCTCCATAAATTTAGTCTCATATTCTCCATAATTTTCTCCTTTACCTCATAGCCAAATTGGTTAGTGAGATAGGTGTTCATCGCATAACCAGTGAGGTAGTAAGTAGGGGTAATGTCTTTGAAAGAACCCAGAATATTTTTGCTAAAAGAATAGTGTTTTCCTGATAGCATATTTGTTCGAAGAGGCATGATCCATGAACTGCTCCGGCCTCTGCCACCAGGCGAAAACTGAGTTTCTATGGAGACTGCATCACCCTCAAAGTACCAGGCTGGAAGGTGTAAACCATAGAGCGCAAATGCCAACTGTTGGAAAAATGGACCTCTAATTTTACCTGTCATTTTGTCAAATTGTGCTACGTGTCTTAACTCATGTTGGATTAAATTTGGAAGCCATTCCGTGTTGTCGCTTGATGGTCCTGGGGTTGAAAATGCCTCAACTTTTCTTGGCGCTAATTGTGCAAATCCATTTTGTTCTATATGATTTTCGTGAAGTATTATTGAAATTTTTCTTGGTTTTATTTTTAAATCATGACTCGAATAATGAATCATTGAGTCTATTTGTTGAGAGAGGAGAGAGGCTGATTTTTCAAACTCAACAGGGAATATAAGTTGAAAATATTCAGTATTTATTTGCCTCCAATGCACAGAAGATGAAGCCTGATCGGTGTTGATTATTTGGGTCTTTGCAATTGGTATACTTATTATTAATATAAATAAGTATAATATACTGATATTTATATGTTTATTATTTATTAATAAGGTGAAAAACTGCATATGCTAAAAATATTAGTACAGATATGGTTTATTATTTAATCTATTAATGTATATATAGCATATAAAATATTGATTTTTAGTTTTATATGTTTTTTATACAAAAGGTAATTTTATCTTGAAAATGGTTAATAATTATCTTTTAATCACATCAATGAGAGTAAATTTTATCCTTCACATTGATGTTGTAAATGTACCTTTATTTATTTGGATATTCAAGATGTTTGTACGGACTTCGGTAGTTTTTTGGTAGTTTTTCGGTGGTTTTATTAATTCAAAAAAAATGTAAAATCTAAGCTGATAAATTTTAGAGTTTAAGAATGATTTGAAAATTGATTTTGATCTTCTTAAATTTTTGAATGGAATTTTCTATTGATATTTTTCTTTTAGAGTGGATAGTTAAATTGAAGTGAATCTTGAATTAAATAAATTGATTTTTACAGCGAATTATTGTTGTGTCATTTTGACAGTTTGCGCACTGTGTTACTTCAAATTGATCGTTCTGTTTTTTTTAAATTGCTATTCTTAAAAAATTAATTATATTATTATCTCAAAAAAAACGACTTTTGCACAAACGATTTTTGGACCAATGTAGGATTGTAAAATAAAGGAGGTATATGGAAGAATTAGCAATGCTTGTAGCACATGTAGAGCAATTGATTGAACGTGCTGATCAAGCCGAGCTTGCGGATTATTTAAATGAATTGAATATTTCGGACGTTGAAGAATTGATTGATGAATTGCCTGAGTATGGTCCTTTATTTTTAGAAACGTTAAGTCTTAAAAGGGCGGTAAATGTATTCCGTATTTTAGACTTCCCCACCCAGGAAAGAATCTTCAAAAAATTATCTTCATCAAAGATCCGAGAGCTCTTAAACGAGATGCCTCCGGATGACCGTACATCTTTCTTTAGTGAGCTTCGAGGAGACGTTGTAAAAAGACTTATTATTTTATTGACTCCGGAGGAGCGGAAGGAGGCTTTGTCTTTACTTGGTTATCCTGAAGACTCTGTTGGTCGTTTGATGACTCCTGATTATATCACTGTGAAAGAGCACTGGACAATGCCACGAGTTCTTGATCACATTCGCAGATATGGATCAGCGTCAGAGACGATCGATGTGCTATACGTGATTGATGCCGACGGGAAATTAATAGACGACGTTCGAATAAAAGATATTATCGTTGCTGAGCCAGATCGTAAAGTGTCTGACTTAATCGACAATCGTCTGATTTCATTGCAAGCAAATGATCCACAAGAAGAAGCCGTAACTATTTTCCGGATGAATAATAGAGTAGCTCTTCCAGTAGTGGACGAACAGGATATTATGTTGGGTATTGTGACGATTGATGATATTCTTTGGGTGGCTAATGAAGAGTATACAGAAGATATGCAACGAATCGGGGGTACTGAAGCCTTGGATGAACCATATCTTGATGTTTCAATTTTTCATCTTGTGAAGAAAAGAGCAGGTTGGTTGATTGTCCTGTTTCTGGGTCAGCTTTTGACTTTTAATGTTCTTCAGCATTATGAGTCTCGATTAACAACAGCTTTAATTCTATTGATGCCTGTAATTATGTCCAGTGGTGGTAACTCGGGCTCTCAAGCATCGACCCTTATTATACAGGCGATGGCTATGGGGGAGGTAACTTTAAGAGACTGGTGGTTTGTCATGAGGAGAGAGATTATTTCCGGTCTTTTATTGGGGATTATTTTGGGCGTGCTGGGCTTTTCAAGAATTTTTGTTGAAGAAGGGTTGTCACATACCTACGGAGATGTTTGGTACTTATATGGAGCAGCGATAGGAGTTTCTTTGGTAGGGGTTGTGTTATGGGGATCGTTAGTAGGTTCTATGTTACCTTTTATTCTTCGTCGCTTAGGAGCGGATCCGGCAAGTTCTTCAGCACCTTTTGTGGCGACGATTGTTGATGTAACCGGCTTAGTTATTTATTTTTCTTTTGCCACATTAATCCTGAAAGATCTTTTGTTGTAATTATTCTACTTGGTTCTGAATAACTTGCGAAAAATCGCTTTAAAATATTTGGACTTTTCGGTGAAACTTCCGATAATTGCATCACTGAAAACGACACAGATAGTCGAAATTCCTGAATAGCTCAGTTGGTTAGAGCATCTGACTGTTAATCAGAGGGTCGCTGGTTCGAGCCCAGCTTCAGGAGCAAAAGCTCAGCATCATGCTGAGCTTTTTTTTATCCCACAAATTTAATATCCCGGAATTCTATGGATCAAGCTGAATTCTTGGGGGGAATGTCAAAAATTTCTTAGTTTAGCATCCTTAATACAGATATCCCTTGCAAGAAGCCGAACGTAAATTACTGTCCCTATTGATGCCCGAAGGGCTATTGGAA
>Ga0308157_10006050_pt1 | contig 14704 bp, 15 predicted proteins | sample PhyBR1_FD_201035 | JGI IMG/M metagenome (GOLD analysis project Ga0308157, IMG submission 201035) | Phyllosphere microbial communities from UC Gill Tract Community Farm, Albany, California, United States - DLSLB.R1 | ecosystem: Host-associated > Plants > Phyllosphere > Unclassified | place: USA...
GAGAAGATTTATACCATAGAATCAATGAATTTTCAATTCAGTCACCATCTTTAAAAGATCGAGGCGAAGATTTAATGGTTTTTGCAGATTATTTCTTAGAAAAAGCCAATCAGCAATTGCATAAAGATGTGATTGGGTTTTCTCCAGAAGTGGTTTCTATTTTTCAGAACTACTCTTGGCCAGGAAATTTACGAGAATTGCAAAACTGTGTAAAACGTGCCACTCTTTTAACTCGTGGTGATTTTATCGAAAGTGATGTGCTTCCAGCAGAATTTTTTCAGATCCAAAATCAGCCTGCCGCAACTGCCGAAGTTTTCTCATTGTCTGAAAACGAAAAAGAAACTATTATTAGTGCCTTGTCAAAAACGCAAAATAATAAATCTGAAGCAGCAAAACTGCTGAAGATTACCAGAAAAACACTTTACAATAAATTGAAACAATATAATATTGAATAAAAAAAAGCAGTCTGAATTAGACTGCTTTTTTTATTACTCCATTAAATCTCCTGTTTCAATTCCTTAAAAAGGACTTCTACTTTTTCAGATAAATCTGCGTACGTTGCTTTTATATCGATTGTATTTAAATCTTCTCTTTCTAAATTTTTTAAAATTTCGCCAATCTCATTTGCCTGAATTTGCTTGAACATGGGAGCAATACGATGCGCAATAGATTTTATTTCCTCATGATTTTGCTCTTGAACCGCAACTTTCAAAAAGCCTAAATTTTCGATCGATGTTTCTATAAAAGACTTTAGAACTTCTTTCAAAGCCAATTCATCCTGACCCAGAAAATCTTTCAAAGTTTCTAAAGAATATATTTGAGAGGCATTTTCGTTTGTATTCTCCGTAGATTCAGTTACAGGAATTTCTTCATGATCCAAAATATGCTGAATCGTTTCGAGCAAAATTTTTGGCGAGTAAGGTTTCTTTATAACGGTAGTAAAACCAGCATTTTTATAAACTGAAAGATCCAAATCGGTGCGGCCAGTCAATGCGATTACAGGCTGATTTTTGAAAATGGTATCCGGAAGTTCACGAAGTTTTTCTAAAAACAGAAATCCGTCGATTTCCGGCATTTGAATATCAGTAATAACAAAATCAAAAGGCGTGGTTTGAATGGTTGCTAAAGCTTTTGCTGGATTAGTAAAAGAATAAACCCTATGTTGTTCTTGTTTTAAAACCCCGCTTGTTAGATTCAAAAGATTAATGTCGTCATCAACAACAATAAAAGTTTGTGTTTTACTGCTTTTTGCCGTCTTAGGTTTTAGTTCGGTTGCAGTAAAGTTTTGGCTATTATCGAATAATAAAGGCAGTTTAATAATGAATGTGCTTCCTTTTCCAAAAATACTATCTAAAGTTAAATTACCGCCCAGAATAGAAATGATCTTCTGACAAATTGATAACCCTAAACCAGTTCCGCCATATTTCTTTTCAATGTTTTCATTCGCTTGGGCAAATTCTTCAAAAACCAATTTCTGATTTGCTTTTTCAATTCCAATTCCAGTATCTTGAATTGAAATGGTAAAAAACTGATCGTCATTTATGTAAGCTGCAATTCGAATATGGCCTTCCTCAGTAAATTTATAAGCATTTCCGATAATGTTAGTCAAGATTTGTTTTAAACGAAATGGATCGCCAACAATACGTTTCTGAAATTGTTCGTCTACATTTATAATAAGATCAATGTCTTTTTGCTTGTAAACCGTTTGAATATTTCTGGCAACATCTTCAATGATTTCTGGCAACGAAAATGGAACTTTTTCTATAGAAATTTTCCCTGCTTCGATCTGCGAAAAATCGAGTAGATCCTGAACCAATTGCGTAATATATTCAGACGAGTTTTTAATATTTTTAATAAAATAGGATTGCTTCGTATTGATGTCTGAATTTCCTAAAAGTTCAGAATAACCAACAATGGTGCTCAAAGGCGTTTTTAAATCGTGACTCACTGTCGAGATTAATTGTTCACGGCTTTTTAGCAGATTTTTGGTTTTGAAATTCGCGATTTCGAGCTGTTTTTTATACAATTGAGATTTTGAATAATCGCTTACAATTAGAATCGAGAAAAAAACCGTCAGCAATAAACCGATAACTGCCGAAGCCGTTACAATTTCGTTGACTCTTTTTAATGATTTTTCTTTTAATGAATTGTTTTTGATCGAATTGATAATGATTTCTCGCTCAATAATTCGAAGTATTTTTCTAAGCTGATCTGAAATTGCAATTTCATTCTGAAGCAGTTTATTTTCTTCAAAATTTAAAGATTCTTTTTTCTTTTCGGCTTTTATTTTTACAGAACTCAAAAGCTTTTTAGAATTGGCCAAAATAGAATCGGAAGCTTTTTTGCTAAGTGTATTGGTGCTGTCGTCTGGAATATTCGAATTTAAATAATCAACATATTGCTGTAAAACACTTCGCTGATAACTCCCCAACTGATTTGGGTTTTTAGTGAAATCCTGAAGTTCGAGTTTTCTCAAATTAAACTCCATTTTCGTGATTTCATCAATAGCATTATTTACAGAAGTTTCATCGTCTGCTTTATTCTTGATTTCTCTTAACTGTTTAATGTTTTCTGTCTTTTCAGACAAAAAATATGTTACGCTATCTAGAAGTGTTTTCTGATATTCGGTAGTAACAACTTGTTTTAAAGTATCGATACGTTTGCGAAGAGAATCGGTTTCGATAAGATAATTTTTAAAATCTTTTTCGGAGTTGTTCTGAATTGTTTGCCTTGCTAAACTTTCGGTTTTATAAACATTAGAATACAATCTGCTGACTCTGATGATTTTGTTTTTTTCTAAAGCAATCTTGTCTTCCAGTTTGTTATAAACTACATTTTCAGAATAAAGAAACCATCCAACTGTAACAACCAAAGCTAATAATGCAACATAGCTGAATAAAACTTTAATTGCGGTGTAGCTTCTTTTTGTTTCCATATTTTGCTTGAAAGATTTGAGGGAATGGGGTATTATTAAAACATTGCAATTTATCTAAAAAAATCTGTTTTACGAAGCGTAAATCTACCCAATATGTTACATAATTGTAAGGTTTACAAAGAAAAACAGCCGTAGATTGTGTAAATCTACGGCTGTCAAAATATTCTTTTTATGAATTACAAAGTTTCATCTAACCATTTGAAGAATTCGCCTTGCCAAACCTGAGCATTCTGAGGTTTTAAAACCCAGTGATTTTCATCTGGGAAATAAACAAATCTACTTTTGATTCCTCTTAATTGAGCTGCTTGGAAAGCTTCCTGTCCTTGCCCGATTGGCACACGGAAATCTTTTCCTCCTTGGAAAATCAAAATTGGTTTGTTCCAATTCTGAACCAGAGTTGCAGGATTAAAAGTTGTATAAGCCTTTTGTGCTACAGCATTATCTTTTTCCCAATATGGCCCACCAAAATCCCAATTGTTAAAGAAAACTTCCTCAGTAGTTCCTAACATAGAAACAGTGTTGAAAACTCCATCATGAGCAATAAATGTTTTGAAACGGTTTTTGTGAATTCCAGCTAAATAAAATACAGAATATCCTCCATAACTAGCTCCAACGCAACCTAAACGGATTTTGTCAACATAACTTTCTTTTGCCACATCATCGATTGCAGAAAGGTAATCGTCCATAACTTGTCCGCCCCAATCTTTACTAATTTGTTCGTTCCACTCAACACCGTGTCCTGGCATTCCACGGCGGTTTGGAGCAACAACTACATAACCTTTAGCAGCCATTAGAGAGAAATTCCAACGGAAAGAATATGATTGTGTCAACGGACTTTGTGGTCCGCCTTGGCAGAATAATAAAGTTGGATATTTTTTTGAAGCATCAAAATTTGGAGGAAGAATCACCCAAACCAACATCTTTTTACCGTCAGTTGTGGTAACGTAACGTTTTTCTGTTTTGCTTAACGATAAAGTTTTATAAGTATCTGTATTTACATTTGAGATTTGTTTCCAAGTATTTTTCTTTAAGTTGAAAGAATAAATCTCACCTGCATGATTCATATCCGTTCTTGTAACAATGATCTCATCGCCAGCCAAACCAACTAAATCATTTACGTCAAAATCTCCGTTAGTCAATTGACGAACATTGATCGCGATTTTAGTTAAACCAGGAAAATTAACCGAGAAAAGTTGTTTAGTTCCATCAACCGGAGCCACAAAAAATACCGTTCTTCCATCTTTACTCCAGATAAAATTATCTACAGTTCCGTCCCAGTTTGCAGTTAAGTTAGTTTTGATTCCTTTAAACTCGACAATAATATCGTTTTTATCAGACTCGTAACCGTCGCGTTTCATTTGTAGCCAAGACAAATTTCCTGTTGGCGAAAATTGTGGAGCAGTATCGTAACCTAAATTACCTTCGGTTTTATTGGTTGTTTTTTGAGTTTCTAAATTGTACTCATAAATATCTGTGTTGGTAGAAATCGCATAAGCAGTTCCTGCTTTTTTCTTGCTCACATAAAAAATGCTTTTGCTGTCTGGAGACCAGATGTAATCTTCGTCGCCACCAAAAGGCTTTTGTGGAGAATCGAAAGTTTCACCTTTCATGATGTCGGTTCCTTTTGCTCCGTCTTTGTTTTCTTTATAAAAAACGTGATTAAACTTTCCTTCGTTCCAAGTATCCCAATGACGGTAATCCAATCCATCATAGATTTGAGCGTCAGATTTATCAAGGCTTGGGTAGAAATCTTTACCTAAAACTTTGTCGATTTTTACTTCATCATTGTAAACAACAAATTTTCCGTCAGGAGAAATATTTTTGTCTTTTAAAACGTCTTTAGTGTCTTTAATTTCAGTTGCATTACCTCCGTTTACTGGAATAATATAAAGTTTAGAAGTCGATTTGTTATCGGCTACAGAAGGTGTTGAAACCTTGTAAACAATATTTTTTTCATCTTTCGAAAGTCCGAGTGGAGTTACTCGTCCTAATTTCCATAACAATTCCGGAGACATTACATTCTGTCCGATAGCATTTAAACTCATCATTATTAAGGTTGTTACTACTACTTTTTTCATAATCAAATTATTCTTTTTTTTGTGGTGCTAAAAATACAACATTTAAAGGCCAAGTTGTTAAAATCCAAATCCCAAAAAATGTTAAAATTCCAATGTGAAGAAATTCCTATTTTGTCACCCTGAGCAAAGTTGAAGGGCTTATCGAGATGTGGTTTCGACTTCGCTCAGCCTGACAGTTCGAGTAAAATTGTAATTAATGAAGTTTTTGGAATTTGGAATTTCATTTAGTTTTGGATTTTAAAAAATTGTAATTTAACCCAAGATTGGAATTTGGAGTTTAAAATTTGAAATTTATTTTTTAAAATAAAAAATTTATGGAACTAAGCTATTGGGAACTCAAAAATTGGTTTACGAATATAGATTATACTATTGTAGGAAGCGGAATCGTGGGTCTACATTCCGCGTTACGCTTGCGCGAAAGATTTCCTGTTGCAAAAATTCTGGTTCTTGAACGCGGAATGCTGCCTCAAGGAGCAAGTACCAAAAATGCTGGTTTTGCCTGTTTCGGAAGTCTGTCTGAAATTATGGATGACTTAAAAACAAATTCAGAAGAAGATGTTGTAGCACTTATAGAAAAACGATGGAAAGGTTTGCAATTGCTCCGAAAAAGATTAGGAGACGTGGCAATCGATTTTAAACCTCACGGGGGCTATGAATTATTTTTGAAAGAAGATGAATTTGGGTTTAATGAATGTATTTCGAAAATTCCGTTTATCAATGAAATTTTAAAACCACTTTTTAAAGCTGATGTTTTTTCGAAAGAAATAGACCGTTTTGGATTTGGAAATAGTAACGAGTATTTAATTTTTAATCCATTTGAAGGACAGATCGATACTGGAAATATGATGCAAGAATTGCTGAAGCAAGCCATTGCAGCAGATATTTTAATCTTAAATCAGCAAACGGTAAAATCGTATATCGATGCAGGAAATCAGGTCGAAGTTGTAGTGAACGATTTTAGTTTTAAAACCCAAAAACTGCTTTTTGCCAACAACGGTTTTGCAGGAGAATTAACAAAAGGTGCGGTAAAACCGGCGAGAGCGCAAGTGCTTATTACAGAGCCTATTCGCAATTTAGACATCAAAGGAACGTTTCATTTAGACCGAGGCTATTATTATTTCAGAAATATTAATGACCGTATTTTATTAGGCGGAGGAAGAAATCTTGATTTTGAAGGAGAAACAACTACTGAATGTGGACAGACGAAAATTATTCAAAATAGATTGGAAGATTTACTGAAAAATGTAATTTTACCAAATCAGGATTTTCAGATTGCGCACCGATGGAGCGGTATCATGGGAATCGGAAATAGTAAGAATCCTGTCGTATCCCAACTTTCTGAGAATGTATTCTGTGGAGTGCGTTTGGGCGGAATGGGAGTAGCGATAGGCAGTTTAATAGGAACAGAATTAGCAGATTTAATAGAATGAAAGTAACCAAAAAACCGGCACCAAAAACAACTACAAACAAACCAAAACCTAAAACTTCAGCTTCAAAAAAAACGAATCGTTCTTTTGGAGAAAAAGTGAAATGGTTTTTTATCAAAGCCGCTTTATGGTTTTTTGGAATTTCAATAGGATCGGTTGTGTTTTTTAAATATGTTCCTGTGCCGTTTACACCATTAATGCTCATTCGTGCAATCGAGAATAAAATGGGTGGAAAAGAAGTTTACTTTGACCACGACTGGGAACCGATTGAAAAAATCTCCATGAATTTACAAAAAGCCGTTATTGCCAGTGAAGACGGAACTTTCCTTACACATAATGGTTTCGATTTTAAAGCATTGCAAAAAGCATATAAAAGTAATGAACGCGGACGCCGAATTCGAGGTGGAAGCACCATTTCGCAGCAAACAGCCAAAAATGTCTTTTTATGGCAAGGAAAAAGTTATTTCCGTAAAGGTTTAGAAGCGTATTTTACAATTTTAATTGAAATTATTTGGGGCAAAGAACGCATCATGGAAGTTTATTTGAACAGTATCGAAATGGGAGATGGAGTTTATGGTGCTTACGCAGCAACAGAACATTGGTACCGCAGAGATGCTTCGAGTTTAACACCAATGCAGGCAGCAGGAATTGCAGCGATTCTTCCAAATCCAAGAAAATTTAAAGCTACAGGATCTTCAAGTTATATCAATAGAAGAAAAGAACGAATTGTACGTGAGATGCGTTACGTCGGAAAAATCAATTATAATGGAAAAGAAGAAAAGAAGAAGTAAAAAATCGCTTGTTGCTTTTCTAATATTGACCGTAACGCTCACTTTTGGACAAGGAAAAACTGCAGAAATAGGCTTTATATCTGATAACGATTTATATACATCGTCTAAATATGATATGTATTATACCAATGGTCTAGAGCTTTTTTATCGTTTTTTATCAAAAAATGACAATCCAAAAATCAATAAAGAAATTACCGAATTTAGAATTGGGCAATATCTTTACAATCCAAGATTTTTAAACAAAGAAGCCGTTACGGTAAACGATCGTCCTTTTGCAGGTTATCTTTTTGCTGAAGTAGGAAAAAGCTTTTTTTATCAGAGCGAATCGGTTTTAAAGACCGATTTTCAAATTGGTTTTCTTGGCCCGAATGCTTTGGGTGAGGAATTACAGGAAGGTTTTCATAAAATAATTGGCTACAAAAAAGTATATGGCTGGGAAAATCAGATTCATAATGCTTTAGGGGTTCAGGCTCACGCTATTTATTCTAAAAAAATGTTTCCTTCAAAACATAATGATTTTATAGATCTCCATTGGCAGTCAGAAGGCAATCTGGGAACTATATTCTCAGGAGTTTCAACAGGATTTATGGCAAGATTCGGATTTAAAAAATTATTGCCAATTTATGACTCTAATATGCACGATGCTTCGATAAGTACACAAACTCAACCAAACATTAGAGAATTTTATTTCTACGCAGCGCCAAGTGTCAACTATCAGTTTTATGATGCTACAATCGAAGGAAGCATGTTTAATGACACAAGTCCGATTACTTTTGAGTTGGAGCCACTTCGTTTTAATGCCGAAGCGGGTTTAAAATACCGACACAACAATTTCAATATTTCGTATTGTTTTCTTTATCGAGGAAGAGAATTGAATGATCCTGGAATTGATACTAATTCGGGATATTTTTATGGTTCGATAAGGATGGGGTTTTTATTGAGATAACGATATCTCATAGCGCTATGAGATAGTTATGTGGGGTAGTGCTATGAAATAGTGCGTTGCACTATTTTGATGTCTTTTAGGCTTTCAGCCTATAACTAAAAATAGCTCTGAAAGAGCGAAACCAATAGAATAGCGCAACGCGCTATTAACTATTAACAATAGGCCCAACCCAACCTGATATGAATATAGAGAGTTAGCCCTGAAAGGGCGAAAGTCTAATCCCAAAGATAACGTTCGTCATATTCAACATTATATTTGTTTAGAAAGGCTAAAAGTTCTTTTTTGAATGTCTTTTTTCTATGATGTTCTTCTTGGTTTTTAATGTACTTTATCACTATATCTAATTGAGAAGGATTAACAGAAAAAATACCATAACCGTCCTGCCAGTAAAAGTTTGCATAACGAGAATCTACTGTTTTTACCCATTTTGACGATTGTTTTTTTACTTCTTCAACTAATTTCATTTGCGTAATTTTTTTAGACAGCAGACATAAAATATGAACATGGTCAACATGTCCTCCTATTTGAATAGGGTTGCATTCCAAACCTTTGCAAATCCCTCCAAGATAGGCCCATAATTTTTCTTTCAGATTGTCATCAATAAATGGATAACGCCTTTTTGTGCTAAAGACTAGATGCACATATACTTTGTATAATGATTGCGGCATGTTTTTCTCTTTTATAATTGTATTTGATAAATTTTAGGTAGAAAGAGTTGTAGCAAATAATGATAACTTGAAATGCAAATATTGGATGCCTAAATATAGAATTTGGATCTTAAAAGTTTTATTTATGACACAATAGGGCATAATGTAAACTAGAAAAAAAGCCACTTCTGTTTCCAGAAATGGCTTTTTGTTATAATGAATAGATTGGCTTTTAATCCCAACGGCTCAAATTTCCTTCGGCACGTTCAAATAATTCTTCCAAAACATTTTCCAGAGATCTTTGGGGAAGACCAGATTCTAAAAAATCCAGTAATTGATCTGTAGTGGCTTTAATATTATCCTGATGGCAATAAATGTTGGTAAAGTTTCCGTTTCGATCAAAAATAACATATTCGCTGCTCTCCTCTATATCTTCTTCAGATGTCATCCAGCCAATACATTGAAAGTTTGAATTTATTTTTTCAGTTTCTTCTGGAGTAAGCAATTTGTATTTCTGAAGTTCTGGTCTGTCATTTCCCCAATAAGCAATAATCATATCGATAATACCTGTAGAATTAGGGGCAAAATCGGCTCTTTGCTTCATGTATCGGGTTAGATTTTCAGCAGAGGAAATACAAAAAATCTCATCAGATTCGATACCGCCAATGGTTTTATAAAAGTTTATTAATTCTTCGGGTAAAGGCAGAGAAAAATAAGAAGTCAATTCTTGTATTTCTTCGTCTGAAGCTGGAGACGACTCTTTTATTTCATCGTATTCAAGTTCACATTCGGCGATGCGTGTTTTTATTTGTTCCATGGTTATCTTAGAATTGATGTTGTTGCAAATGATTATTAATGACGATTATCGCATTGCAGAAAAATCTCCTCATTAGATTTGTCAATAATTGAAATATTTGGGCAGCCGAAAGACATATATTCGAAACCAAAAACAACTTCAGGTTTATTTTTAAAAAGTTTCCCTGTCCATTGGTCGATAGAATCTTCTCCATTTTCATAATTTAATGGAGAAGGAGATGTGCCTTCGCTTTGGCTGAAAAGTTTTTCGATTATAATATCTTTCGTTTTAGAATCGAGAACCAAAAGACGTCTGCCATAAATTATTTTATTGCTATCTAAGTAGTCTTGTAAAAAATATTCATAGCTTTCTGTTTTGTAAAAATACGTATTCCCTGTTACTGTGTTCTTTAGCAAAGTACGGTCGTTATTTTTCATTGCTTTTGATGGATAATCCTTTTTTGCAATTTTTTCCCACTTAATAGGCTTCAAACGTTCTTTTGAAAATGGATTTTCTTTCCCTACATATACCAAAGCATCTCTATAATATTCGCTGAACCCGCTTAAATATTTTTTGCTGATTTCAAACCCAATCATAAAATCATAATTTTGGTAGGGCCAATCTTCTTCAGAAGAATAACCATTTAACATCGCGGCGGTTTTTAGGTTTTTTACAGCAAAAGAAACGTGTTTGTTTTTAGCATAATCGATTATGAAAACAGAATCGGTTTCTGATATGTTTGTTTTAGACAAAAATCTTTTTCTGTAGTTTTTATCAAAAGTGAAATACACAGCATTGTACTTTCCTATTTTTTGGATGTTTGGTAAAGCAAGAGTATCTTTTTCGTCGTTTACAGGATAAATATCTGAAAGAGAAACAAAAGCAACATCGCTGCTGTCTTTTGGAGTAATTGTAAATAAATTGATGCTTTCTTTTCTTGTAGCATCTTCGGTTTGAAGAGTATTGGTTTCAGTTTCTGCGTGTTCTGTCACTTCAGGAAGTGCAGTTGTTGTGGTATTTTCTTTTTTATTGCAGGCAGATAATAGAATTAAAAAAGTGGTTGATAAAAAAAACGATCTTGTTGTCATTATTTAAATTTGATTTTGGATTTCGCTATGTACGAAAGTACTTTAATTTGTTTGAATTTGAAAATCAAAAGTTTAACGCTTGGATAAGTTTTAAAACTTGTTTTTATCTTTTTTCTTACAAATAAAAGGAAGCTTTTTCGTTACATTTGTTGCGACTTACATCTTTTATAGGGCGATTACTTTGCCACAATAAGGCGGATTTTTTATCTGCCCTAATAAATACGCGGTTTCGGTACCCCCGTGTGGTGCGTTAATGCGCCCACTGCCCTCTAAAGGTGTAAGTCAACGGGAAAGGCTGAAACCGTATTTTTTTGGCCGGCTAAAAAATTTCTGAAATGACTTACACAGAAAAAACAAGCAGTAAAGAGGTAGGAACTACAACTTCTAAAATCGAAAAAACCTCAAAAGTATTATCAATTAGGCGAATGAAAACTTATGCATTTTATAGGCTTTCGCGCTCTATAGGCATGTATAAAACTCAGCCTGTAATTGTACCGCAGATACGTTTGTGCGGTAATTGGCTCAAAGAAGCTGGATTTTTAATAGATGAACCTGTTGCGGTAACAGTAATGAAGGAAAACTGATTATACAGCCGATGCAAAAAGAATAAATAATAAAGCCGCTCAACTGAGCGGCTTTATTATTTTATCCCGAATGGTCAACATACAAATACCAAACGCCATTTATTTTTCGCATTATTCCTGAAAAGTTACCAGAACTGTTTTTGCCATTTGGAGCTTCGACATTAAATTTTGCGCTTACAAAAGCATCTTTTTTAGAAAGTGGTTCAACAACAAAATCGGTCATAGTTAATTTTCCCATTCTCTCTTTCGGCCAGTGTTTTTTGAAGAAATCGGCAATATTGTTTTTTCCGTATACCACACCAGCACTGTAAATCATTCGAACAGAATCTACGGGAGCATAAAAGTCGAGGTAACCTTCGAGATCGCCATTGTTCCAAGAGGTTTGCTGTGCTTTTAAACGTTCGAGTACTTGTTGTGAAATTTTGTCTTGGCAAATGCCTTTAAAAGAAAGTATTAGCAAAAATGCAAGAAATAGAAATTTTAAGTGACGCATATAGTTAGTTTTTTAAGTAATTATAAAATTAATTGTTTTTTACTGCAGTAATTTTTCCTGTGTTTTTATCAAAAGTAACGGTTTTGTTTGGTCCTCCGTAAAATAAAGTGAGCGTTATTGTCGTGGCATTTTCACTTCTAAAAATGATATCTTTTGCCGTTCTGATTTTGATGTTCAAATTATCATTCATAAGCTGAGAGTCGGTGCATTTGATAATTCGTTTTTCGAATAATCCTTTCTTCTCAATTACTTCCAGCCACGGATGGCCCATCGCACTGTAACCCACAATTTGCGCTCTGTAATTTTTATTCAAATCTTTATTTTGGTACAAACCTAAAGATGTGCTTGAAAGCAATAAGGCGAAAAAAGGAAGCATCATAGCAATAATGCTAATAGCAAATGTTACAATTATTGTTGCCAAAAGAAGTTTTGCCAAGAGTTTTTTCCAAAAAACAATAATTATTACAAAGTTGCTTATCAGCCAGAGCCATGATAAAACTACATCGCTATAATAACCACGAAGACTAATTTCTTTAAAGTAATATAAAAGGCAGTCCAGCAAAAAAAGTGCCCAGATAATGAAATAGATTCGTAAAAGTATTTTTTTGCCAGAACTCATAATTTTCTTGAGATATAGTTTAAAGTAAATACTGTAACAATAGATAAAATTGAAATAGGAAGGAAGGAAAATTTAAAAGTATACCTTATTTCTTCTTTAAATAGATAAGTGCTCCAAGCAGATTCTCGATCTACAAAAATGGTGTAATTCCAGAAAAACCAAACAGTAATTAAGATTAGTAATTGAAGTATAATTTTTAGATTACTGTTTTTAATAAATGAAAGAGCCAGAAAAACTATGGATAAGAAAACAGTAGAAAATAAAGTCATTAAATAAGCATCGTCAAAAAAAGAACAATCTAAACAGCCACTTGATATTTTGTCAGAAAAGCTTCCCATTGCCCAATATATTTCAATTAAAGTAAAAACGAAAAGTAAAACTGCAATTATAAGAGGTTTCTTTATGAATGAGAATATTTTGTGTTTGAAGGTTTGATCCATTTGGAAATGTTTGATAAACTATTAAAAATAGCGTGTTTTGAATTTTGTCTCATGCAAAAATAGAAAACAGTTTTTTAAAGAAATATCTTTCAAAGAATATAATTGCATCAAAATAGGTTCTATTAAAAAATAAAATACTTAACTGTTTGATAACATGAAAGATATTTTTAATTATTTACTTTTAATTAAAAATTTAATTATGGATATCAATTGGAACATAATAGCGATTGTAGCAATATTGGTAGTTATTCTTGTTGTGCTAACAATCAGAAAAAATCAGTGGGAGAAAAAGAAATTGGAAAATTTGCTGAACAACGATTTTAAAAAAGCTGAGAAAGATAGAGTTGATGCAGATGATGCTGCGAATGAGAAATAAATTAGAAAATCTAAAAATGAACCCCTTGTAAAATTAAATTTACAAGGGGTTTTTATTTGTGGAGAATACCGGATTCGAACCGGTCACCCCTTGCCTGCCAGGCAAGTACTCTAGCCAAATGAGCTAATCCCCCGTTTATTTGTGAAGAATACTAGATTTGAACTGTCACCCTCCCGATTCCTAATGGGGATATTCTAGCCAAATGAGCTAATCCCCCAAAGTGCTAACAAATAAAGTCAATTAATTCTCAAAAAACAAATTTCCAGAAGTTTCAAAAGAATTATTTTTCAAAAGCGTAACTTTACCTTTAAATGTAATTTTTATGAGCCTAGAAAATACAAATGGAAGCTTAGAAACTTCTTTTCAAAATAATATTGCAACTGTGCAATTTGGTCATCCTGCAAGTAATTCTTTTCCGCGTGAATTATTAAATAGACTTACAGCTGAAATTAATTCTTTAAGTCGAAATGAAGAAGTTTCGGTTATTATTTTAAAAAGCGAAGGAGAAAAAACGTTTTGTTCAGGAGCTTCTTTTGATGAACTTTTAAAAGTTGAAAATGAAGAACAAGGAATTGAATTCTTTTCAGGTTTTGCTCATTTGCTGAATGCGATGCGAAATTGCAACAAAATTATAATTGGACGCGTACAAGGAAAAGCTGTTGGAGGCGGTGTCGGAATTATTTCGGCCTGCGATTATGTATTTGCAACTTTTCAAAGTGATATTAAACTATCAGAATTAGCAATCGGAATTGGACCATTTGTAATTGAACCAGCGGTTTCTAGAAAAATAGGAAAAACAGCAATGACACAAATGACATTAGCAGCTCATGAATGGAAATCGGCAGATTGGGCTTTTGAAAAAGGACTTTTTTCGGTTTTGAGCGAACCCGAAAATTTGGATGCTGAGGTAGAAAGTTTTGCGAAAAAGCTAAGTTCATATAATCCTGAAGCTTTGTACGAAATGAAAAAGATTATTTGGGAAGGAACAGAACAATGGGAATCTCTTTTGTTTGAACGTGCTGCCATTACAGGTAAACTCGTTTTGTCTGATTTTACTAAAAACGCTTTGTTGCAGTTTAAAAAATAGGTATGATATAAGTCATTGATTTTAGAAAAATAGGGGCATAGCTTTGAAAAATATTTTAAAATCAAATTTTCACTATATAAATTATTGAACATGACTATTATTTCGTTAATGCAAAAAGTTGACATTGCAGAGAAAATTAAAGATGCTCCAGACAGCGGTTATCAAATTGGCGTTGTCATTGGATCTTTCATTCCGTTTCTAGTTTTGGGCGGAATTGCTTTGTGGATGTATACTCGTGCTAAAAAAAGAGCTAAAAACGGCAATTAATTTGTAAATTTGCAAGCTTAAAATTAAAAATCGATGAGTAATATCAGAATTACAAAACAATTTAGTTTCGAAACCGGTCACGCTTTGTACGGTTACGACGGAAAATGCAAGAACGTTCACGGACACAGTT
>Ga0308157_10006051_pt1 | contig 14703 bp, 21 predicted proteins | sample PhyBR1_FD_201035 | JGI IMG/M metagenome (GOLD analysis project Ga0308157, IMG submission 201035) | Phyllosphere microbial communities from UC Gill Tract Community Farm, Albany, California, United States - DLSLB.R1 | ecosystem: Host-associated > Plants > Phyllosphere > Unclassified | place: USA...
CACGGCCGCGTGCTGACCGTGCGCATGTCATTTCCCGCCCCGCTCAGACTCAAAGATCGAGTGTTTCGTCGTCCAGCGCTGAGGTTTTGAGTTGGTCCCTGGTGGATGCTCTGGTCACGGATCTGCGTCAGGGACCCCACCTCGTCACCCGCGGAAGCCTCCCCAGCGCTCAAGGCATGGAAGACCCGCGCTAGTTGTGATGTCCAGGGACGTTGTTTCGGCGACACGGCTGTGAAGTGCTGAGAGGCGAGGGCCTCCGGTTGTGAAGTGGAGCTGTTGAGTTCAACCGCTTCACGAACCAGGAGGCCCTCGTGTCCCACGCTAACGCTGCCCTGACCCCGCGTGCCCGTCTTCGTCTGGCTCGCCTGATCGTCGAGGACGGATGGCCGCCATCGGTCGCGGCGAAGATGTTCATGGTCTCGCCCGTCACCGCCCGAAAGTGGGCGGCCAGGCTGCGCCTGGAAGGACCGGCAGGGATGGTGGATCGGTCCAGCCGGCCACGGTCGATGCCGACGAGGACGCCGCTGCCCGTGGTCAAGCGGATCGTGAGGCGGCGGTGGCGGGGCCGCCTGGGCCCGGTCCAGATCGCAGGCGAGCTCGGCCTTCCCGCCTCGGCCGTCTACGCAGTCCTGGTGCGTTGCCGGATCAATCGGCTCTCGGCGATTGACCGAGTCACGGGAGAACCGATACGCCGCTACGAACACGATCATCCCGGCTCGCTGATCCACGTCGACGTCACGAAGTTCGGCAACATCCCCGACGGCGGCGGCTGACGGTTCGTCGGCCGTGTCCAGGGCGAACGCAACCGCGAGGCCACCGCTACCCGTCTGCAGAGCAGGAACCACCGCTACGAGCCGCGGCTGGGCACCGCGTTCGTGCACACCGTCATCGACGACCACTCCCGCGTCGCCTACGCCGAGATCTGCGCTGACGAAAAGGCGGAGACTGCGATCGGTGTCCCGCTCCGCGCTGTCTCCTGGTTCGCCGACCGTGATGTCAGCGTCGAACGCGTCCTCTCGGACAATGGTTCCGCCTACAAGTCTCCCTCCTGGCGCGATGCCTGCGCAGAGCCCGGCATCACAACGAAGAAGACCCGCCCCTATCGGCCGCAGACGAACGGGAAAATCGAGCGATTCCATCGCACCCTCGCTGGCGGTTGGGCCTACGCCAGGCTCTATCCCTCAGAGACCGCACGGCGAGAAGCACTCCCGGGCTGGCTGCACTTCTACAATCATCATAGGCACCACTCCGCAATCGGATCCCCACCGATCAGCAGGATCGACAACAATCTGCCTGGACATCACATCTAGGGCGTGTCCGACAGGTGGCGGGTCCAACCGGCTCCCCCTCCGAGACGATCTGGCGGCCGCAATGTGGTTCGTCGCGCTCAACCCAGGTCAATGGGCGTCGTGCTGAATCGCCTCCTTCTCGGACGAGATGACTCGCCACGCGACGATCGCGGCGATCACCAGGAGAACGGCTGTCGTGACGGCGGCGAGCTGCATTCCGCCGGCGAAGGCGTGCTGGGCGTCGCTGAGGAGAGCGACCTGAATGGGGTCGGTCAGATCCAGCACGCGGTGCGCGCTGGCGAGGGAATCGCGAGTGGCGTCGGCGGCGGCCTGGTCGATGCCCTCCGGGATCACAAGGTTGTTGCGGTAGCTCCACACCTGCAGCGAGCCGAGCACGGCGATGCCGAGGGCGACGCCGAGTTCGTAGGCGGTCTCCGACACGGATGCTCGTGCTTTCGGCACGGCGGAGACGACGGCATCCGTTCCGAGCGTGGCAGCGACACCGACGCCGAGTCCGACGAGGGCGAGTGCGATGCCTAACGCCAGGTATCCGTCGAGTCCTTCCGCCACGGCGAGCAACCCGATTCCGAGAGCAGCGACGCCCAAGCCCACGGAGATGGCGGGGCCCCGGCCGAGTTGGCGCACCATGATGCCCACGACGAGGATCACGGCCGTCGAAGCGATGGTCATCGGCAGCTCGGCGAGATCGAGCGCGACGGCATCACGGGAGTGACGCTGGATGCCGTGGCCGCGGAGGCAGGACTCACCAAGGGAGGGCTGCAGTACCACTTCACGTCGAAAGACGAGCTCCTGGAAGCGGTCGAGCACGAGACCTGGAGGCGTCTCGACGACGCGGCGCTTCGCGCGCTGGGCAAGGAATTCGACGAGTCCACCCCTGACGAGCGCCTGGAGGCGCTGATCCGCAGCTCGGCGGCGGGAGAGGTCCGCACGGCTGACTTGCACCTCGCACTGAACACGTCAGTGTCGGGTCGCCTGAGCGATCTCAGGAATACCTTCATGGATCGCTGGACTGGACGCGATCTTCGGCCGCTCACGGCCTGGCAGTGGACGGCGCTGGTAGCCTCGGACGGGCTGTGGCTCCATGACGCTCTCGACGGCGCGCACACGAGCGAGCATCGCGAAGAATCGGTCCAGATCATGCTCGAAATGATCCGCAAGTAGGCGCACGTCACCTTCTGACCGCAGGTCTGCGCATGCGGAACTGTCTCAAGAACGCCTCGACCCACGGCTGACGCCACGGGCCGAGGCGTCAGCGCTACGGCGTTGCGTCGACATTCCTGGTGTGACGCGGCCGCCTCCCGATGCGGGCGGCGACGGCGACGGTCTCGTCGTCTGTGTAAGCGCTTCGGGTGCCCGAGATCGACATGCCCGCGGCCGCCGCGAGCGTCTTGAGGGGGTAGGGCTGCGGGGTGATGAATCCGCGTCCGTAGGCGATCAGCATGCGCATCCGGTCTTCGGCTTCTCGCATCTCCGTGCGTGCGCGTTCGATCTCGCCGACCAGGATGTCGCCGTGCGACTCGGTGTCGTTCGCGTCTGCCACGCGGAGGTAGCGCTCGAAGATCTCCCGCTGTCGGACGACTTCTTCCTTCACGGCCTCCCGTGATGCCCGAGTCGGTTCGTCCGCCGCTTCGGGGGCTGACTCCGGAACCGGAAGGGACGATGTCGAGGATGTCGTCGATTCTGTCTCGTTCCTCAGTGTTAATACTTGCAGTGTGCGCCACACAATGCGACTAACGCAACACATGGCGACGATCGCATTGTCGACAACGGGTGGTGACTCCTGAAAGAGGGGCTGCCGACTGCGGTCCTTCTAGGATTGTTTAGATGACAGGGTGGACGTGGCAGGTGTGGTTCGGATTCGCGGGAGGCTCGCTGATCTTCTTCGCGGTGCTTGGCCCGATGCTGTTGGTGCAGGTGCGTAGATACGGGCGGATGTCCTTTCGTCGTTCGCTGGGTGCGGCGGCGATCAGCGTCTACGCGGTGGCCCTTGTCGCCTACACGCTGTTGCCCCTGCCCGAGGCGAGAGCGAACTGCGGGGTGAGCACGGCCGGTGTGGAGCTGATTCCCGGCCATTCGATCGCCGACATCCTCCGTGAGACACAGGACCTTTCTCTGGTGGGCGCACTCACCAGCCGCGCGACTCTCCAGGTTGTGTTGAACGTGGCTCTCTTCGTGCCTTTCGGGATGATCGCCCGACGCTACTGGAACCGTGGGCCCGTGGTGTCGATCCTGCTCGGCGCGGGCTTGTCGCTCCTGATCGAAGCCACCCAGTTCACCAGAGTCTGGGGGCTCTACGAGTGCTCCTATCGTGTTGCTGACGTCGACGATCTGATCGCTAATACCGCGGGTGCTGCCATCGGCGTTCTTCTCGCTCCTGTTTTGCTCTCGTGGATGCCGAGTGCGCGCAGTCTGCGTGCCGCGCGATCGGTGCCTCGCCCCGTCACGGTGTGGCGGCGGTGGTTCGGCATGATTCTCGACGCGTTCGCCATACAGGTGGCAGTCAGTGCACTATCTCTGCTGTTCCTCGTGCCGCGGCTGATCCTCTCGGGTGGCCGCGGGCCGGCAGGACCTCAGAGCGTGATCGAAGTGGTCCTGATCGGCATCGGCACTGTGGTCCTGGTGATTGTTCTTCCTGCCCTGGGTGGCAATGGGGCGTCGATCGGGCAGCGACTCGTATGGCTCACGCCGCGCTGGCCTGAAGGGCGGGCCTCCGTGGCACGCCGACTAACCCGGGCATCGATCGTCGCTCTTCCCTTCACGACCGCAACCGTCGCCCAGGAGCTGCCCGGTGCGGATGCCGGAACACTGCAGACGGTCGTGGGGGCGATCGGAGTCGCCAGCGCGATCATCGTTTTTCTCGCTGTCGTGTCCGTGCCCTTCACAAGACAGCACCGTGCTCTCTCCCTACTCCTGTCCGGTGGCGAACTTTGCGACTCTCGCGAGAGGCGCCCAAAGAAAAGGTGAAATGCCAGATCTCGGTCCATCACGGTTTCCCACTGCACCGAGTGTCGCCGGTTGATCCACGACCAGCAGCACAGTGCCGTGCCCTGCCAGTTGATCGGGCACTGCTCGGAGCCGGCTTTCGTCGTTTTGGAGGCGGCTGATCCCGCAGCAGTTTCCCGATTCGATCGACGGCAACGGCATGATGCTCGCGCTTGCCTATGTCGCGCCGACGAACATGTCGACCTCGTGGTGTCTGCCGATGCTGGTTGCCATGTTGCTTCCATTCGCCCGACGCGAGGGTGCGTATTGGCATTGACGCTACGGACGGCCTCGAGCAAGCTCAGGTCCAGCCCCCTATCAGCGATCGCACACCGCCAACCAGGCCCAGTGACAACACTCCCAGATCATGCGCGCCAGGGGAGGGGAGTGAACATGCCGGGCTGGCAGGCCGGCACCGCTCAGCATGCTCTGTCAGCGATCACACACCGCCCACCAGGCCCGGTGACAACACCCCCCCAGATCATCGAGCGACAGGGGGGCAGCAATCATGCCGGGCCCGGCAGGCCGTCACCACCCAGCATGTTCACCAAGTGGCCACGAAGAAAGTAGCGATCTCACCGCGGGCATGTGGTTACTCCTGCAGAGGTTCGGCGGGATCCCGCGGTCGCTGCTCTGGGACCGGCGGCGGCGATTGCTGGGCGGGGAAAGCCCACGATTGCTCGGAGCGAGGTTCGCGGGCACTCTGGTGACCAAGCTCGTCTGGCCCCACCAAGTGACCGGAGACGAAAGTGCATCGTCGAACGCGCGAACCAGTTCTTGGAGACATCGTTCCTGCCTGGGCGTATCGTCTAGAACGTCGATGGCTTCAGCGCCCTGCCGAATAGGGCGACGCGACTTACGGACGCAACCCTGAAGCTCACCCCCCTGGAGAAGTTCCGTCGAGCTGGCGCCCGAGTCCTCGTCATTCGCTGCCTGGGCATACGAGAAGCTCACGTCCTTGAGCTCGAGAGAAACCCCTGAGTCGGCGCGATCTGCGCCTCAGTTGGCGAGCTCTCGTCAGCGGGCTGCGCAGATCTGCTTAACTCTTGGCAATTGTGGCCTCGTAACCTAACCTGCTCCTTTGCATGCAGTGCGAGTTATGCTGCGGGTCGTGGCGACGCACGTGCTGTCGAATGCCCGGGCGTAGCAGTCACGTGTTATAGGACGTGGATGTTCTCGATCCGCACGAGGGGAGGCTGGTTCAGCCGGTACTCGCAACTCAGCGTGAGGTCGCTCGCGCCATCGTCCGTCTCGAGCTCGTACTCGATCATTCCGGCGTGCGGATCGTGTGCATAGGCGATGATATTCGCTCTGCCGGGATCGGTCTTCTGAGCCACCACACGGCCCGGGTAGTCGTTGAGCGCCCGGGCAAGCTCCGCGTGCGTAAGGTGGCCGCTCGTGCCGTTGTCGACGACAGCTTGCAGATCGCCTGACGACAGTGCGTCGATGATCTTCTGAAGCGCGGCGAACACGCTTCCTATTTCAGATCGCTGCATCGAGACTCACCGGCACGTGCCCTGCGAGGAAGACGCGTGCGAGCCGTCGTAAGGGCGCATCATGGCCGTGATCGTCACCTCCGACCAGGGCGGCGAGCTCCTCGCGGGCTTTTCCGAGCAGCGTCAACCACGCCAGCTCCCGGATGGTATCCGTCACCGTCAGCTCGTCCTCGCCGCCCACCGAACACATCGCTTCGATCATCGTGGATACGGGGGCAGCGCGGATGCGGTCGCGCGGGGTGTGCGAGACGATCGCCTCGCAGGCCTGCTCCCACTGCTTCCTGGCCGACAGGCCCGAGCTGGGGGCGGCGGGGCGGTAGTTGAGGAGGAACGTCTCGTACTCGTCCGAGGCGAGCAGTCGTGCGCCGGAGGTCACGTCGATCTGCCGGAACCCGCGGAGCGACGATGGCAGTGGGGCGCTGACACGGGAGGCGATGCCGACCTCGAGGAGAGCCTCGATGTTACGGGCGAGGCTCACCTGAGTCTGATCGAGCGCCGTGCCGAGGGCGGGCAGCGCCCACCAACGGGCGCGGTCACGAAGGGGCACGCCGCCATGGCGAAGGAACAGGTCCAGCGGGCTGTCAGCTGACAGCTTCATGGTGCGGGCGTCCCAGGGGTCGTCGTCGACCTCGTCGACCTCGTCGCGTCCGCCTGTCATGACCAGTGCCCGACCGGCACCCGCGGTGCCGATGACCAGGGTGTCGGATGGTAGCTGCCACGCGTGTCTGCCGGCGTTCGTCGCCTCCGTGATCCGCTCGGCACCGAACACCTCGACCTCGCCGTGCTGTGCGCCGTCACATACCGTCAGGAACGCGCGCAGTGCTGGCGGCAGCGGGACCGGCAGCAACGCCTCCGCGACGGCGAGGGCGACCTCGTCGGTAGGCGGCGCGATGACGACATCAGAGAGGTTCTCCAACTGCTCCCGGGTCATGACGGCTCGCCTGATCCGGCGTTGTTCTCGTCGTGGTAGATGTCGCGTGCGACCGGCACGGCATAGGTCCAGTCGAACGGAAACACATCCTCCTCGTCGGCGGCCAACGCGCTGAGGGCTCGCCCCTTCTCCGATGAGGAGATCCAGCTTCCGTCGACCTTCCAGTGCACGCCCACGAGACTCCCGCCCGCTGAGGTGTCGACCTTGAACACAGACGGGACGCGATCGCCACGCGGCTGGATCGTCGTCCCGGCGATCCAGTATACGCCGTCGCCCTCCGGCACGATCTCGATCTGCACCACCGTCGGTGTGTGCGTGTGAGGGTCGGTGCGGATGACGAAGCCGGTGAGCCGTGCAGCAGGTTCAGCCATCGGACCGTATCGGTATCGGGCCCGGTCATCGGCGATCAGCTTCCGACCGCTCGGTATATGCTCCGCTGCATCCGCATTGTTGCTTCCTCGATTCTCTCGCCGTTATTAGGCGAGCTCTTCGCTGACGACCTCGACGGGTCGCCCGTCCGAGGTGATCACGACGACACCGAGTGCGTCGAAGCCGTCAGCCCGCAACTGTTCGGGGCTGATCTCGTCGCCGGTGATGAGTCGCAGCGTGCCTTCCTCATCGCGGACGTCGTCTTCCTCATCGTCCCAGTCGATGTTGTCGATGACTTCGATCTCGACCGCGAACTCGGTCTGCCCCGCATGCTCGAACATGGTCAGGGGCTTGCGGGCGTCGAGGACGGCAGGGTCGTGCTCGTCGACGAACATGGCGTTGTAGCCGTGCCGGCCTTCGTCGAAGATGACGATCTCCTCGCCGGTGTCCGCTGCCCGTGCCACCACCAGGCTGGGGGTCTCGGCGCCGACGATGAGGCCGTGCTCTGGCAGAAGCTCGCCGCTGTAGCTGATCTCGAAGCGATCAGATCCGGCGGATGAGCGCAGTCCGAACCGGCGTCCCGTGTCGGATTCGAGGATACTCACGTGGCCGTCGAGGTGCGAGGGGATCAAGGTCGTCATGTGTTTCCTACTCTCTGGTGCCGAACACGTCGGCGGTGGTGAGGTCGTCGAAGCGGGCGATCAGCCGGCCTGCATCGTAGACCTCGGTGTGGTCGGCGAATACTCGTGCGGTGCGGATGATCCCTGTGCCGTGCATGAAGGGCTCACGGCCCGGTGCCGGCTCGCCGGCAATGTGGATCGTGACCTCCATGCCGGGACCACCTGCGTCCGGCGCGAGAGGCCCCGCCGCGTCGAAACCGCCGTACTGCTCGCCGATCCGCCGGAGGATCTCGGCAATGAACGGCGTCAGGCAAGGCGGCTGCGCCGGCTCAGCCGGTCGACGTCGGAAGAGGCTCATGGGTTCATTCCTTTCGTGGGAGATGGCGAATGCGTCAGCCCGATGCCGCGCAGGATCGCTTCGGCTTGCTGCCGGCGATCGGGCGCGCTGCGTCCGGCGATCCGCGGGAAGTCCTCCACCGGGTCGGTGTCGCGGATGGCGTCGGTGCCGGAGGTCCAGCCCTGGCCCTCCAGGACCGCGCTGCCGCAGAACCAGCCGACGACGAGGTCGTGCGCGTCTCGGGGGTCGAGGTCGCCGTGCTCGGTGAGCGCCATGATCGTCTCACTCAGGACGAACGAGCACCGTCCGAGCACCGGGCCGCGACGCAGCAGCGAGACGGTCCCTGGAGTGAGCAGGAGAGCCATCCCGCGATCGGCAAGCTCGAGGAGCGCGCAGTGTGGGCACTCGTGCTCGAGAAGCTGTTCCGGCTCCAGCCGCCCGAGGCGCTCATCGGCGAGGTCGTGCCAGATCGCGTCCAATGACGGGAAGTAGGTGTAGAGCGCGTTGACGGCGACGCCGACTTCGCCGGCCACAGCTCGCAGCGAGATGCCCTCGACCCGCCCGCGGTCGACGAGGAGCCGGTCGGCGGCGTGGAGGATGCTTTCCGTGGTGATGTCCCCGCGCGGGCCGCGTGCCGCCATGAGCTCCTCCTCGCACGCTCGGGTCGACAGGGTGCTCTGCCCAGTGTACAAAAGAGTATGAACAGCGTACAGACCCGAGGCGGAGGTGGCGGATCACATGGCACGCGAAGCCGGCGCCAATGGGCCCGGAGGTGCGTCGGCGGAACATGATCGAGGCGGCGAAGCAGGAGACCGAGCAGCGGTTACGGATCACCAGGTCGCTGCCGACGGCACCAACTGGTTCCAGCGTCGGCGCAGGGGCATCGACGCAGGGGATGTCTTCTCGCTGCCCCTTCCCTCAGGCGGCTACGGGTTCGGGCGGGTGATGAACGTCCATGACGGTGCCGACATCGCAGAGTTCTTTCGGTACCGGTCCTTTGAAAGCACGTACTCCGACGACATCCTCCGCGCAGGCAGGCTCTTCTCGCCGATCGGAATCATGATCACCGCCATCGCCTGGCGAAACCGCGAGCGTCCGTGGCGCGTTGTCCGCAAGGATCCGGTCTACTACCCCGACGACTTGTACGAGATCCCCTTCCTCAGTGCGTCCGGTACAGGCGGAGGGCTCGAGTACTACACGCTGAACGACATCAGGAAGGTGCTCGGCTCAGTCTCACCCGAAGAGGAAAAGAACGGTACCGTCTGTTCAATCATGCCGCAGAATCCAGGTTGGATCGCCAGGACGGTTGAGGAACGGCTCCCACCGCAGATCCGGAGACTATAACGATGACCGACAACGGCGATCTCGCCGAACCCATCCGTGCCCGACGTCTGCCCGAGACTGTCCTACAGACCGCCACTCACGGCCAGGTCCCGCCGGGGGAGCCTGGCCGTGGCTGATCGCTTCGGCGACCTCGCCGAGCGGATTCGCGCGCGAGGCCTGCCCGAGGCCGTCGTCGACATCGCAACCCGCGGGGGAGCAGCTGTACATCCCGCCCTCGAGTACCGCGCCGAGGACGTGTGGCAGTGGCCGGACGGGCCCGCCTGGGAGATCGTCGCCGCTTCCGGACGGAAGGACCTCGTGCCGCTTTGGACGTGCGGCACTGTGGCGGTCTTCTCCGCCGGTGACGGCTCGTTCCTGCAGTGGGATGCCGAGGAGAACGAGCCCTGGGCAGTCTGGCCCAACTTCGCCGGCGCGGTGCGCTGCCTGCTCACCGACCTCTGGGAGGATGACGCCAACGATCAAGACCTAGCTGCGATCGCACGCTTGCTGCTGCCGCGCGGCGACATCGACGCGGTACTCACACCGGAAGAGCGCTGACGTTGAGATGAACGCCACGGCGATGTTCGGCTTGATCGACTCCGCAAGCGCGACCATGATCGCCGCGGCTGGGGAGCACTGATGGCGAGCGTGAGCGGTGTGCCGCGGGTCGTCGTCATCCTCGATCGCGGAGCGACCAATGCCCGGGTGTTGCGTGCCGCGGGAACGTTCACGGGAAGGGGCCTCCTCGAGGTAAAGCGACGGATCCTGGCCTCCGAGCCCGTGATCGACGAGGAGATGTTCTCGAACACCTGGTTCGACGAGCGTGCAGAGATGTTGCTCGCTCTACTCACACACTGGCAGGGTGAAGGGATCAGCTTCGAGATCCGAGAGGTCGTCATAGGTGGTGACAGCGCTGACTCGGGGGCGATCTCTTTGGAAGTGCTGCGGAACATTATCGCGTCGGACGAGAGCACGCCGGCGGAGGGCAGCTGTTGAAGGAGCGCCGTGTCGTCGCCGCACGCATCGAGACGCTCGGGGTCTTCACACCGTGGTCGGATACCCGATCCATCGCGCTGACCTGCTGGGTCGAACTCTTCCTGGCGCGCATCAACGCCGACCCACGGTCGATCACCTGGTGAACTGACCACCTCACTTTGGTGCCGCTCAGAGCAGGTCATTCTCCGCCTCTTCGATAAGGCGCTTCCGGCCCGGTCGCGGTGCGATCGATCGCGTGTAGCCGATCTCGGAGCTTCCTCAGCCGTGCGCCTGGGAGAGGGCGTTGCTGATGCCGGTGTCGGCGAGTATGGCGATGCCTGCGCCGATGGCGAGGCTGAAGAGGCAATCGGGCCTCCTCACGGTCGGGGTCGTAGCGATCTTGGTCTCGTTCCCAGCGTGCCTCGTCCGCCTTGTACTGGGCGCGGTGCTTGCGCGTGATCGCGGCTTGCATCGCCCCGATCTCTCGCTTCGTCATGTACCGATGGTCTGGCTCTGCACGCGTCCACTCCCGCATCACGCTGTGCGCGCTCCTGTTCCGCAGCGAGTTCTTCCGTCCGCCACGGATTCCGCTGCGTCTCGTGAAAGAAGTCCATCCAGCGACTCTGTGCTCGCAGGAGGTCGTCGAACGTGGAGGTGTAACTCGGCAGCGGCTTCCAGAGCATCCCATCGTGTTCGAAGAGTTTCTTGGGGTGCGTTCTTGTCGCCGACATAGATCCAGCTTGCGTCGGTGTCGCGACCGAGCGCTAGCGTCGGCGACATAAGGCACCATCATTGATATGTCCACACCTGGCCGCGCAAAGTACGGCCCTGCCCAGTACCGCGTGCCATCCAGCTCGGCGGGTTCATTGTCTTCGAACGCGCCCTGCTGCTGGCTTCAGCAGAACGCGCCCGGGATCGAGCTAAGGGGCGCCTCGACACTCTCCGGCGGCGATCCCGCAAACCTATCTGGCTGGTCGTTACCGTTAACGCTCTCGCCGGTGGCCTAATCGGGACCGTAACGACGCTGGCCATTACTCACCCGACGGGTTCCATCTTCGCGCTGTTCGCCCTGTACGCCCTGATCGGCCTCGTCCTCGGGTTCGCCAGCTCACACGGCATACACGCCTTCCGCACGACCCAAGACCGGATAGGCAAAGTGATGGCGTGGGCGTTTCCTGCGGCCCTGTACCTCGTGGTCATGTTGCTCACTGTGCAACTGCTCGTCACCTCAGGTCCAGGAGGAGCGAGCGTCCTGATTATTCTGGTTTTCTCCGCGGCGTCCGCTCTGTGGCCGCGGAAGGGAGCGCCGCCGTTTCTGCTGAACTGGACCATCCACGGCTCCGCCACCGGATACGCAGCCAAGACCATCACCTCGACCTACGTCACCAACGTGCGAAAGATCCGCGAGTTCAGCCAGACACCGGACGCAGACGAGTCCGCGACCTTGAGAGAACGTATCGTTGCGGCGCTCCAGGTGTTCCGCGGCGTCGCTCCGTTCCGCGCTACCTAGCGACGTCGCCGACCAGCATGCTCCTGCTCAAAGCCAGGCAACGCCTCGTCAGCCGCCGGGTGGACCGCTGCCGCGACGTTCGCTCCGGCGACTCGAAACGCGAGAAGTCGGGCCAGGTGAGTCGAGTCTGGCATCGAGACGGTGGTCTCTCTCCCATGCTGTCGCTTCAGGAGACCGATCATCGACAATCCCGCGATCGCTTCTCGCACCACCGGCACACTCACGTGAAGCATGCCTGCGAGCTCGGTCGTGGCCGAAAGGCCGTCTTCGTCTCGCAGTCCGCGTTCGCTGATGTATTCGACGATAGCCTCCGAGGCTTGTTCTGCGAGCGAATCGCATTTGAGAGACGGCACCATCGACCGCTCCTCCCGCCCGTCAGGCACTACATATGACACTCTCCTCAGGTTGACTACTTACCTTCTTCTATTATAGGTTTGCTAGGAGCCGAGCAAGCGACTCGGAGGAGCGTAGGAAGTGACGTTGATGTCCAGAATCCGATCAATCTCAACGGCCGTCGTTGCAGCCAACTTCGATTGGACCATCATCCGGATCGAATCCGAATCCGGCGCCGTGGGCTGGGGGGAGTCGTTCTTCGCTCCAGGATTACCGGAGATCATCGGCGAGATGGGCCAGCTCCTCAGCGGTGACGACGCAGCGGACATCGAGGTGATCGGCGCCCGGCTGCGCGCGGCCACCTCGGGGGCCGGATCGGTGGGCGGGATCGTTCACAACGCCCTATCTGGGATCGATGGGGCACTATGGGATCTGAATGCTCGCGAGTTGGGCGTGCCGCTCTGGCGGATGCTCGGGGGTGCTTTCAGAAAGTCGGTGCGCGTGTACGCGGATTGCCACGGCGGCGCCGGGTTGATGAGCCTCGGGCCGATGCTCGACATCCGGCCCGTGCCGTGGTTGGCCGACGACGAGGTGGCCGAAGGCACGGTGGGCAAGAGCCTGTTCGACCTCGATGCCGAGACCGAACCCGTCGATCTGGAGCTCTTGGCGAGCCGAGCCCGCGCCGCGGTGCAGAAGGGCTTCGACGCGCTCAAGTTCGACCTCGACGTGCCCGGACTCGTGCCCGTGCGGGTGGGCTCCCGCACTCTGCCGCCCGGAGCGGAATCTCTTGCGCGAGACATGGCCGACGCCATCGTCGACGGCGCCGGACCTGGTGTCGAGCTCGCCTTCGATCTGCACTGGCGCTACGACATGGCTTCGGCCGTTCGCCTGGCGAACGCGATCGAGCACGTTCCGGTCATGTGGCTCGAAGACCCGCTGCCTCCTGAGAACGTCTCAGGCCTGATCGCGCTGTCGCAGGCGACGCGTGTTCCCCTCGGCGGGGGCGAGAACCTCATCGGCCACCGGTCCTTCGCTCCCGTGATCTCGGCCGGTGCCCTGGCCGTGGTGACCCCCGACCTCGGCAAGGTCGGGGGTGTCGCCGAAGCGCGGCGGATCGCCGCCGACGCGGCTGACCGCGGGCTCTCGATCGCGCCGCACAACATCGCCGGGCCGATCGGCACGGCCTTCGCGGCCCAGGTATCGGCGACCTGGCCGAACTTCCTGGCGCTGGAATACCACGCCCAGGATGTGCCGTACTTCTCCGAACTCATCGATGCCCCGCTGATCGAGCACGGGCAGATCGCGATGACCGATCGCCCCGGCATCGGCGTCGAGCCGGTGCTCGACGTCGTGCGCCGCTGGGCCAAGCCCGGAACGACGGTCTTTGAGAAATGACGGTGGGCGTGGCGGCCGGGCCTCTCGTGCGCAGGAGGGGGCTGCATCGATGATCGAGCCCGAAGTTTCCGGCCCGACGCTGGCAGCCGAGATCCGGGCCGGCGGATCGGGGCCCCTCGCGACGTCGCTGTGGCGGCTGGGTCAGTCGGGGGTCGTGCTGCGGTTTCCGGGAGCGACGGTGGTGATCGACGCCTATCTCAGCAATCATTGCGAGGCGGTGCTCGGTGACCCGTTCGACCACCGACGGCTGACGCGTAGCCCGCTTGACCCGGTCGACCTCGACACACTCACCCTGGTCATCTGCAGCCATGATCACCTCGACCACCTCGACCCGCCGACGGTGCGCACCCTGGCGCGCAACAACCCCGTTGCCTCAGTGGCCGCACCACGGGCCGCCGCGTCCACGCTCCGCGAACTCGGTTGGGCCGATGAGCGGGTTCTCACGTTCGACGACGGCGTGGTCGTGGAAACGGGCGGATTGCGCGTCTCAGCCTTCGCTGTGCCCCACGACGAATTCGACGAGGGCATCGACGGCCATCCGTACCTGGGCTGGGTCGTCAGTGATGGGCACACGAGCGTGGCTCACCTCGGCGACGCCCGCTCGCATCCCCGAGTCGTCGCAGCCCTGCGCGCCGCATCCGTCGACGTGCTCCTGGTGCCGATCAACGGCCGAAGTCGAGAGCGCGCCGCGATGGGATTTGCCGGCAACCTCGATGCGGTCGAGGCCGTTCAGCTCGGCCTCAACGCCGGCGCGGCCCTGACGGTCCCGATGCACTACGACATGTTCGCCCAGAACATCGATCCCGGCGCCCTCGATACCTTCGAGTCCGCGGCCGCTGCTGCAGGGCTGGTTTCGGTCGTGCTGCCGGTCGGCCGGCGCCTCGAGATCGCACGCGGTCGATGACCGCCGCCACCGTTCTGGCGCTGCGGGAATCACAGCTCGTCCCGGTGGTCACGATCACCGCCCTCGACGAGGTTGACGCGATCGCCGACGGTCTCGTCGCCGGTGGTGTCGGCTGCGTCGAGATCACGCTTCGCACACCGCACGGAGTTGAGGCGATCCGTCGGATGGCGGCTCGCGGCGATCTCGTCGTGGGCGCGGGGACTGTGCTCGACGAGGAT
>Ga0308157_10006052_pt1 | contig 14701 bp, 9 predicted proteins | sample PhyBR1_FD_201035 | JGI IMG/M metagenome (GOLD analysis project Ga0308157, IMG submission 201035) | Phyllosphere microbial communities from UC Gill Tract Community Farm, Albany, California, United States - DLSLB.R1 | ecosystem: Host-associated > Plants > Phyllosphere > Unclassified | place: USA...
TTCCGTACAAACGTGCAGGGAAAACTTTTGTATTATTAAGAATTAAAACGTCTCCGTCATCAAAATAGTTGATCACGTCTTTAAACATTTTATGTTCGATTGTGTTTTTTTTACGGTCAATTACCATTAAACGAGACTCATCTCTGTTTTCTGCTGGAAATTCAGCCAAAAGTTCTTTCGGTAAATTGAAATTGAAGTGTGATAATTTCATATTTGAGTTGTTGATTTTAGAGTGTAGCTTTTAGATTTGTTTATCTAAAAATTTAAATCGGTTGCAAATATACGATTGTGAGATAGGCGTTGTCAAGTGTTTTGACGTTTATTTTCAAAAGTCCTTGATTTTGTGAGGTTTCTGGAAGTATTAAAAATGTGTTTTTTGAACCATATAAGTGATATAAGTCCATATTAACTGCAATTTTTAAATACTGGATTCTATATGTTAAACCCGACAGGTTTTGAAAACCTGTCGGGTTTGCTTTTAGATACGCATAAAAAAACCTCTGGTAAAAAACCAGAGGCTATGTTTTATTGCGCTTTAATTTAAATGAACTTATATTTTCTTATATGGTTCAAAAAAAAATTACAATTCTGAGATTTGAAAGTTTAAAGCTTTTAAATCATTCCAGAAATCCGGATACGATTTAGAAACTACTTCAGCATCATCAATGATAATTGGAACTTTTATTGCCAAAGGTGCAAATGCCATTGCCATACGATGATCGTTATATGTTGCAATATGAACATCATGATTAATATCGCCAGAACGCGATAAAGTCAAGCTGTCATTAGTTACAGAAATATTTGCTCCTAATTTTGTAAGTTCAATTCTTAAAGCTTCTAGTCGGTCAGTTTCTTTAATTTTTAAAGTATGAAGTCCTGTTAGGTGACACCCAATTCCTAAACCTAAACAAGTTACTACAATTGTTTGAGCGATATCTGGTGTATTATTTAATTCAAAATTTACATCTTGATAATTAAATCCTGCTACTTTTTCCAAAGTCATTTTGTTGTTTTGGAAAGTCGTTTTTACACCCATTTTTTCGTAAAGAGAAACTAATTCAGAATCTCCTTGAAGGCTATTTTCTTTATAACTGCTTAAAGTTATTTTTGCAGCATCGGCCAAAGCAACTAAGCTAAAGAAATATGAAGCAGAACTCCAGTCGGACTCAACAACCATTTCTTTGGTTTCAACTGATTCTTTAGGGAATACTTTGATTACATTTCCTTCAAAACTTGTTTTAATATCTAAATCATTTAGCAGAGCCAAAGTCATTTTGATATAAGGAATTGAAGTAATTTCTCCTTCCAAAGTCAATTCTAAACCATTATCTAATTTTGAAGCCACTAATAAAAGAGCCGAAATATATTGACTGCTCACATTTGCTGCCAAGTTTACTTTTGAAGCCGTAACTTTTTTTCCTTTAATTCGAATTGGCGGATATCCTTCTTCTTTTTCATAAGAAATCTCAACTCCCAATTGTCTTAAAGTATCAACTAAAATTTTTATTGGACGTTCCTGCATTCTGCTAGAACCTGTCAAAACGACTTCTCTACCTTCGTTAACCGAAAAATAAGCCGTAAGAAAACGCATTGCTGTTCCTGCGTGGTGAATATCTACAATTTCGTCATTTCCAGCCAAGGCTTTCTGCATTACTTCGCTGTCGTCTGAGTTGGAAGTATTGGCTAAAGTAATATTTGGAAATAATGCTTTTAATAACAATAAGCGGTTCGTTTCACTTTTAGAACCTGTAATATTTAGTTGCGAATCATCAATTGTGAATGGTGAATTCGTCGTTAATTTTAAATTCATGATATTAGTTATGAGTTGCGAATTATGAGTAACATAATCCAAGCGTGCAATTTACCACTCCTCGCCCGTAAATCAAAATTCGCGCTGAAATTTCACAATTATTTCAATTTATCATTGTTTTTGTGACGATCTTTATCTCTAACTGATTTTAGATCCATTTTTTTGTCAAAAGCAGCCTGTAAATCAATTCCTGTTTGATTGGCTAAACAAAGCACTACGAAAACAACATCTGCCAATTCTTCTCCTAAATCTTTGTTCTTGTCACTTTCCTTTTCAGATTGTTCTCCGTAACGGCGCGCAATAATTCTGGCAACCTCACCAACTTCTTCTGTAAGCTGTGCCATATTTGTCAATTCGTTGAAGTAACGAACTCCGTGTTCTTTTATCCAGGTATCAACATCTAACTGTGCATTTTTCAAATCCATCTTCTATATCTTTTTAAGAATTATTTTTTCATTTTGGCTTACGATCATCTTTTGAAAAAACTCTTTTATCATTCCGTAATCCGCTGCTGCAAAAATACTATTGTTGATTTCTTTTTGGCTTACAATTTGAATTTTGTTTTCTGTAACTGAAAAATTTAAGATAAAGGACATCTGTTTATCTTCTGACATTATCTTTACCGGTTTTGGAATAGATTCTACAACATAGCCTTCTGGAATCTGAATACTAAAATTGTACTTTTCCATGTTTTTATATCCGAAATAAACTGGCATTTGTCTTTTTTCTTGATTGAAAGGATTTTTACTTCGCGTAAAAAACAATAGTGGATTGACAAAAATCTTACCCTGGATAATATCCGAACGACTGCCTGAAGCAAAAGAAAAAGTTTCAATAACTGATTGATCGAAATTTGATTTCTGATTCTCTATTTTATAATTTGAAATCTCTACATCTCCCAAATTATTTTCAAATTTTTCCAAATAAGAGTCTTCAGTTTTAGTTTTGTTTTCTTCTCTAAAACTATATGCATCATATTCTGTTCGCTGAACTCTACCCTGCCCGTTCATTTTTCCATCAGGGTCAATTTTGACTACAAGGCTGTAAATCTCTTTTGACTGTATTGCAGGATCTAATTCAATTTCTTGCGAATTTCCATCTTTCGTAATTAACCTTCCTTTCCAATTTAAAACATTTAATGGCAAAATATTAGGAGCTGTAAGCTTTCGAGTTGCATCCAAAAGAATTCTTTTACCATCAATTTCGGCTGCCGCTATAACGTAATTGAATCCTGTTCTTGTGGGATAAACCGGAAGTCCATTTTGAATTGTACTTACCAAAACAGGATTTGCTTCTATACCTGCTGCGCGAAGCATGTTTATCAAAATAAAATTTATTTCTGCAACATTTCCAGTTTGTTCTTTATAAGCTTTTTCAACTCCTTTTTCTGTGTAACAACTATTAATTTCGTTCCAATTCATTCGATTTTTGACATACGTAAAAATTAGATTCAATCTTTCTTTTTTATCCTCTACGTTAGTCAATAATGTATTCAAATCATCTGTAAATAAAGCGCCTTGATTAAGCTGTTTTCCAAAACTTTCGTCTTTAAAAATAGTTTTCGCAACACCTTCCCAAGTTAAACTGTAGTCTTTTACAGGCTGATCAGGAAGACGAACCCTCTCAAGTTCTTGCTGAATGCTTCCACGATAATTTTCAAGATTATTAATATAAGGTTCTTCTTTTAATGCTGGAACGTCTTTTCCTGTATAAAAAGTTTCAATTTGTTTATAGCTAAATGAACTTGTCTGACTGTAAGCATTATCAAAACTCTGACTACCATTTGTAAATTTAGATTCTGTTTCAAGCGGAATTCCTCCGATCAAAAGCGGTTTATAGATATAAAACTCTGGAATCTGTGTTTTATAATAAAAATAGTTTAGAGGAATGTTAAACTGAATATCAAAATCAGGAAATTTCACAAGATTTTCTGACCTTAAAACATATTTGTACTCAATAATAGCCCCCACTTTTACATTTGGTAAAGTAATAGTCTTTTCTTTCCAATACTTATTAATCTTGGTTTTAAATTCTCCCTGATTATTTAGTTTTGTTTTTACAATGTTTCCATTCTCTAAATTGTAAGTCACTGCTTCTGAAAATTCTAAACGATCCTCATTTAAGTTTTCATACCCGATATAATAACGCACTTTCTGGTCTGCCCAACTTAAACCTTCTTTCTTATATATTTTGATTTTTACCTCACAGACATGATTGGCATAAAATCCAACGTCTTTGTTATAACCAAAATAAGTTCTTCCCTTTTTAAACAAGATAGCAGCGGGTGCGCTGCTATCTTTAGGGTGAACTTTCTCATTCAATTCTGCGATTGTTACTTTGCCCAATTCATAATTTTGAGCTTGAATTGTTATTGTACTCCAAAAATAGGCAATACATATTAGGAGAAATCTAGACATAATTTAAATACGTTTTAAAACGATCTTTTCAGTTTCTTTTGCAATCATTCCCTTATAATACTCTTTTAGCATATCGTACTTTTCGGCAGAAACAATCGCTTCATTAATCTGATGCAAAATAACCAATTGTAAAGTATCTCCATTCGCTACAATATTAAATTTAAAAGCGCCAAGGTTATCTTCCATAGTCATTGCCGCAGGAGCTGGTAAGGTTTCTACTGTAAAACCTTCTGGAATTTTAATTGTAATATTATACTTATCAGCAAAAGGATAACTAAAATCAACTGGATATTCTCGTACTTCCTGCTTGAAAGGGTTTTTATCGTTCGTAAAAAATAGCATCGGATTTACGTATATTTTATCGCCAATCAACTCACATAAATTATTTCCTGTAAAAGAATACGTTTCTATAATAGGAAGAAGTATATCTTTTTCATTTGTTTTTGAGTACTCGCTAATTTCTATTTTATTATTTTGGTTCTCTAGTTTTTCTAAATACTCTTCTTCTTTTAAGCTTTCAATATTACTTCGTGTAATCATTGCATTATAATCCATGCATTGTCTTCTTGTTTTCCCAGTAATTTTTCCAGTACTATCAATACTATAATTCATAAAAACATTATCAGCAGAAGTTTTTTCTGGCATCAGATTAATTTCTTCTGATGATCCGTCTTTTCTAATCAATCTTCCTGACCAATTTAAAACTCTTAACGGTAAAACATTTGGAATCGAAAATTTTTCTGAAGCATCTAGTAAAATATTTCCATTCGGAGTTTCGACAGCAGCAATTACATAATTAAATGCCGTTCTGTTTGGAAACAGAGCAATTCCGTTGGAACGCGTACTAACTAAAACTGGATTTGCCGTTAAACCAGAATAACGCAGCATCGCTGTAAGCATTAAATTTATATCGGCAATATTTCCTGTTTTTTCTTTGTAAGCTTTTTTAACCCCATTATCACAACTATAACCTGTATAATTGTTCCATTTTACATTTGATTTTACATGATTAAAGATAACCCAAATCTTTTCTTCTGGAGTTTTAGTATCTGCAAGCAGTTTTTTCACGTCCTCTTCAAAATATCCTGTTTTATTTAATTCAGGGCCAAAATCGTCATATTCATAAATTGTTTTTACAACAGAATTCCAATCTGAAGAATATTCTTTCATTGAAGAATTTGGAAACTTTGTCAATGATAGCTCATGAGAAACTGCCGACATATAGTTTTCTATATTATTTACATAAGACTCATCTTTCATTGCCGGTAAATCTACAGCAGTAAAAATGGTTTGATTCTCTATGTAATCATGTTTCTCTGTTGAAAAAGAAGTAGGTGCAGAACCAGGCCCAAAGTTTCTTTCTTTAACATTAAAAGTTATAGATTTTGGATTTTTTAATGTCGTTACTTTTGGAAAAATATATCCTTTTTGTCTTGAATTAAAAACATAATATTCAGGAATAAAAGTTGAGAATTCAGAATAATTAACAGGAATACTAGATTGAAAAGACCATTCTCTAATCATTCTATCACTAGGACATTTTATAGTGTATCGAAACTCTATTACAGACCCTTCTTTTACATTTGGCATTGTCATTTTCTTCTGACCTCTAAACTTATTCAAGACTTCATCAAAAACCCCATCGCTCTTTAGCTTTGTTTTCTCAATTTTACCATTCACTAAATTATATGTAACGGCATCATTAAAAAAAACTTTTTCTTTTAAATTAGTAGTATTGTAATACCACACTTCCTGATTAGCCCAATCGTATCCTTCTTTTTTATAAATTTTAATTCTAGTTTCTACATCAGTTAATGTGACAAAACCATCATTAGGATCATATTCAACTCTTGCGGTACCTCTTTTATACAAAATCGCTGCTGCAGCTGTAGAGTCTTTCGGATGCACTTTTTGTTCTAATTCTGCAATGGATACTTTTCCTAATTTAAATTCCTGCGACATCGCTTTCGAAGCGATCAGTAAAATCACAGTTAGACTAAATAACTTAATAATTTTCATTGGTAATTTTTGATTTGCTTGGTTTACTTGTTAGTTTTTGGTCAATATTATTTTAGCGTTATCGTTTCGAGAAACTTGTTCCATAAACAAGCGATACTCATCGTATTCTTTGTTCGAATATTTTCCTTTATTCAAAAACATTGATCTTTTATAAGTCAATTTGTTATTGTCTTTTTTAATAATTTCTGTTTTGTACTCACCAAATTTTCCTTTTAACTCGTAGTTTGAAGGAAGAAATTCGATGTTATAACCTTCTGGAAGATTTATCTCAATTTCATCTGTATCTAAATAGCCTCGCTGAATTTGAAATGGATTTTTACGGTTTCGAATTCTTTTTAAATTTCCTGTATACTGATTAAAAGCATCAACTACAAAAATCATTTTATTACCCGTCAGCGCTCCATAATTTGCAGCACTTAACTGAACGTCTTCAGTAAAACGAACATTTTCTTTATCGTTGGTAAAAGTTATTTTACCCAATTTCAAATTGCTGATATTATCCCAATAATCTTTGTAATGCTCTTCTTTTTCGTTTGGTTGCATGGTCTCAACGCGTAATTTAGTAGCATACTGGCTTCCCTCTGACGCTATTTTTAATGTTCCCGAAAAATTTCCGGCTCCATCAATTGTGTAAACTCCTTTACCAGCTTGAGTATTTCCTTTGTCATCATAGATTTTTGTACGAACAATTTCTCCACCTTCTGGCTTTACAACCAAAACATCACGATCATCGGTAAAAGTTCCTTGATAACCAAATGGATCATCCTGGCTTGTGCACTCTAGCCAAATGTATTTATCTTTATTTGGAATTGCGAGAATCATGTGGTTTCCTTGCATCGATACAAAATCAGACTGAATATCTGCTTTGTAACGATCACCATATAAAATAGTATTATAGGACGGAACATCTACAACTTGCAAAAGTGCTTTTGTATAATTTGACAATGCTTTACAATCTCCGTATCCTAAACGATCAACATCATTGGCCAACATAGGTTTCCAGCCACCAATGCCAACTGCGATGTTTACATATCGGGATTTTTTTTGCACATAATCGTAAATGATTTTGGCTTTCTTGACAGGATCTTTTTCATCTCCAACAAGAGCTTTGATTTTTGTTTTGGTTTCTTCAGGTAAAATAGTTGTCCCTGTTAAGATTTTATCACCATACCACTTACCAAATGCTTCCCATGTGGTTGCATTTCCGTCAACTCCTTCTAAGTGGAAGTTTTCTAATCCCATCATCACTTTAGGAAAAAGATCTGAAGGAGAAGGACTAAGGTCTTCTTGTTTTTGAGCAGCAATATTTGTTGCCAGATAACTTAAATTGGTATCGGTGTCGGCCGTTTTTTGTATATTAAAATTGTCAAATCGGAACTCTTTTTTCTTAAATCCCAATCCTTTCGGAAAAGTAACATTCAAAATACATTTTTCTACGCTCAAGTTGTAGCCATCAATAAAATACCATTGCGGTATAAAAGCCGTATTTGAAGTTTCGGTCTCGCACGAAAAAGCAATTGTAAATGGATACGAAATTGGAGTATAATCCAAATAAAGCACGCGATTATCTGAAAAAAGAGTACTTCCGCTTACTGCACTTTGATCTCTAAAATCTTTTCTTTTTATTTTTTTGATTTCATTTCCTAAAGCATCATAAACTACGGCTTCAATATTATTTATTGACGTTGTTTTATCATAATGACTAAAGGCATCAATATCTTTTAAACCTTTTTCATTTAAAACCGAAACGACCCTTTGAATCTTGATATTCATACTTCTTTGCGAAGCAATGACTATATCCATTTGGTTTAAACGTAGAACAGCATTCCCATTTTGTTTTAAACTATCAGGAACGGCAGCTATAGGATATATATTCTTCTGGGCAGAAATATTGGCAGTAAGTAATATAAAAAATAATGTGCAAAACAGGTTTTTCATTAGTAGGTATTTTCGTCAAATATATATTATTTTCAGAAATCCTTAACAAATGTTTAATAATATTTTACTCCTTGTTTTTGCTGTCCATTACAATGGTAACTGGTCCGTCATTTAGAAGACTGACTTTCATATCTGCACCAAAAATTCCGGTTTGCACTTTCTTTCCAAACTCTTTTTCTATTGCTTGAACAAAGTTCTCGTACATTGGAATTGCAAAATCTGGTTTGGCAGCTTTTATATAAGAAGGACGATTTCCTTTTTTGGTTGATGCGTGAAGCGTAAACTGACTTACAACTATAATATCGCCGTCAATATCCTGAACCGAACAGTTCATAACATCATTTTCGTCACCAAAGATTCTCATTTTTATGATTTTTCCAGCAAGCCAATCAATATCTTCCTGAGTATCGGCTTCTTCAATTCCAACTAATACTAATAATCCTTTTTGAATGTCTGCTGTTTTTTGGCCATCAACTGTTACTGATGCCTGGGAAACTCTTTGAATTACTACTTTCATTTATTTAAGTCTGAAAGCCGAAAGTCAAAAGTCAAAAGTCTAGTAGGTTGTAAAAAACTTTAAGACTTTTGGCTTTTGACTTTTGACTAAATTTATTTTCTCGTTTCATCACTCGCTGCACGATCTTCACCATATGTATCAGTACGATAGTGCTCATCATCACCTTCAAGGATTTTAAGATAACTGTTGTAGCGTGACCATGCAATTTCATCTTTTTCTAAAGCAGCTTTTATGGCACAATGCGGTTCTTCTTTGTGTAAACAGTTGTTAAACTTACATTGGTCTTTTAATCTGAAAAACTCTGGAAAATAATCGGTGATTTCTGTTGGTTCCATATCAACAATTCCGAAACCTTTAATTCCTGGAGTATCAATAATTCGGGCATCAAAAGACAAATCGTACATTTCGGCAAATGTTGTAGTGTGCTGTCCTTGTTTGCTTTGTTCTGAAATTACTGTTGTTTTTAAATGAAGACTAGGTTCCATTGCATTCACCAAAGTTGATTTTCCAACTCCAGAATGTCCAGAAAACATACTTACTTTTCCAACCATCATTTCTTTCAATTTGTCAACACCCTTATTTTCTGTCGAAGAAATTCGGAGACATTTATATCCAATTTCCTGATAAATGTGTTGTAAATAAAGCTGATCGTCTAAAGTCTGATCATTTAAAGTATCAATTTTATTAAAAATCAAAATAGCTTCAATTCCGTATGCTTCGGCAGTAACCAAAAAACGGTCAATGAAACTTGTAGTCGTTGGCGGATTATCAATTGTAATCAACAAGAAAACTTGATCAATATTGGAAGCAATAATATGAATCTGCTTCGATAAGTTAACCGATTTACGAACGATATAGTTTTTTCTTTCGTGGATATTATGAATCGTTCCCGTAACAGCATCAGAAGTTTCTTCCAATTCATAATCAACTATATCGCCTACAGCAATTGGATTGGTACTTTTTATACCTTTTATTCTAAATTTCCCTTTCATACGGCATTCTATAAAATCTCCTTTTTCAGATTTTACGGTGTACCAGCTTCCTGTAGATTTATAAACGGTTCCTGTCATTCTTTAATTTTAGATTTCTGATTTTAGATTTTAAATTACGTTTTAAAACCTAAAAAATAAAAGGCAAAATTACGTTTTTAGAATGGAACAACGCAATTTCGCCTTTTAAATTTGAAAGACATATCCTTAATTTGCAGACTTTACCAAACTACTTCGGCTAAAGTTTCATTTTCCTTTACCTTTCCTAACTGAATTGTTTTTAAAGTTCGAGATATTTTACCAGCTTTAGTGGTATAAATTTCAACCATAATAGTTGCTGGACCATTTTCGGTTAATTCAGTTTCTCCAAAATAGTTACTTTTAATTTGGTATTTGCCTTTTACTGCATTTCTGATCATATATTGTTCTGGACCATAACCTTCTGTAAAATCTTTAGAAAATCTTCCTCCAATTTGTGTAGAAGTGTGGCTGTAATAGCATTCTTCTCCAGTTGGTTCAATTACATGTAAATCTAAATCGACATCCATTTGGTTCCAGTTCATTATGATTCTGATATCAACTGGCATTTTAGCAATATATTTTTTGTCTAGTTTTCCTGTTTTTAATCCAGAATGTTCAGACATTAAACGATTAATATCCATTAAAACAATATCCTCAACGCCTTCATACTGTCCGCTCATTTCTCCATAATAATTTACTTCAAGTGATTTTACCAATTCATCAAACGCCTCTTGATACTTTCCTGCATCTTCAAGCGTTAAGGCATAATCTCTAAGACTTTGTGGCTCATGCTCTCTCCATTTTACAACCTGTTTTGCTGTAAACGCGGCATCATTATAATCTTTCCACTGACGTAAAGTATAAGTCAAAGTTTTATATAACTGATGATTCTCTAAACCTAAATCAGCAATGTTACTGACAATTAGCAATGCCTTTTTAATGTCGCCCTGATTGTAGAAAAAATGAGCCACATCAAAATAAAAACTCGGATTTCTTTCCTGCGCTTTTCTTAAATCAAGATACAAATCGTATTGCTTTTCTTTTGGCGCTGATGCCAGTGCTTTTAAATACAATCGATCTGGATTCCAGCTTTTTGTTTGAACAACTCCACTATTCGAAGACTTCTTTTTGGTTGTTATAATAATAACTCCATTTACTCCCCTGCTGCCATAAGTAGAAATTCTTGCAGCATCTTTTAAAACCTCTACCGTTTCGATATCATCTGATTTTAAATCGGTCACTTCACCCTCATAAAACTGACCATCAACTATAATTAAAGGCTTTTTTGAATCTCCAGCTAAATAACCTTTATTGAAGACTGAATCTTGCAAAAGATCTTTGTTTTTTGAAGTGCCTTCTGCGATAGCACCAGTAACATCAGATTTTTTTTGAGTTCCGTATCCTACAGTTATTGTGTCTTGTAATTTAGTAAAATCCGGATCTCCCTTAATTACTTCACTTCCAACTTTTTTATCTTTTATATCAATAATTTTTGGTGGATCTTCTGTAATCTCTTGCGATTTTGCTACAACTGGCGCTACAAATTTTACCTGATCAACTTTTGGCGCAGATGGCGGAGGAGGCGTATTATATACTGCATTATCTTCCACAACAACTGTTGATACTGGTGCAGCTCCAACTGGTTCATCGACTGTCAGTACTGCGTCAGGATCTCCTTTAATAGTCTCAGATGCTACTCTGCTTTCCATATTTCTAGCTCTATTTCTACCATTTGGAGGTGGCGGTGGCGGTGGAACTTGTCTATTGTACTTATACTTAGATGCTATTTTTTGTCCATTATACTTAGTATTCTTTTTCCACCAAGCATTTATATTTCCAAAGTAACTTTCAATACTTTCCCAATTATTTTTTTGCAGCGCTAATGCAGCGTCATGTTCCTGCTTTTTAATTCGATCAAATTCTTCACGCAATTCTGCTGGCGGCAAAATATCATACATAATATAATCACTAACATTTTCGAGAACAATCAATGACGTATTTTTGGTTACAATTCCGAATTTCTTCCCTAAAATCTCTATTTCATCTGCGTTTTTAGTGTATTGCAATTCAAGATTAGCAATTTTTTTCTGTGCCCAAAGTTTTTCAACATTGATATCAGTAGTATTCTGGATAGTTGCATCTAAACTTATTTTTCGCTCTAAAACAGCTTCATTATAGCCAAATAACAACGTGATTTCATTTTTCGGATTTAAAGAAATTCCTGAAAAGCTAAAATTTCCTGAAACCGAAGTCCCTTCCATCGGAAATAAATCAGTTACAGTCAGATTTTCCTTTATGCCTAGAAATTTCAAATTTAAATTTGTCAATTTATCCAAAGCCGTTTCAGCATTAATCTGATTTAAATTAATGAAATTGCCCCCAGTTTTCATTGAAGAAAAATTCAGAAAAGCAAAATCCGCAGAAACTGAGGAAGTAATGGTGTAAACAGGCTTTTTGGTTTTTGGCAAAAGGTTTTCACTTAAAGATGATAATCCATCTGTAAAAAATAAATATTCATCTTGATTTTCAAAATTGATTTGCGAATAACGCGTTCCACCATCGTATTTTGTTTTTTCTAAAACTGATTTTAGTTCTGACCAATTTCCGTTCAAAATCACGAACTCTTTTTGTTTTTCGAAAGTATAGTTCAGAAAGTACAAAGTCACTTTTGTATTTTTTATTTTCTGAAAATAATTTTCTAACAAATCTAATTCTTTCTTTAAATCACGATTCTGGCAACTTAAAGAATTATCCCAAATCAAACCAATTGAAGCCGGAGTTTTTTTAGCTGTTTTGTTTCCTTCAATAAAAGTATTTCCGTAGAAATAATATTGACCTCCAGCATCCTGCATTACAACACTCGGAATATTTTGCTGAATCGGAATTTTAAAAACTAATTTTTCTTCAGGCTGGTAATTTTCTTTTTTAACCGAAGCTTGAAAAGATTGATCCCATTTTGAAAACACAATTTCTTTTCCTGAATTTTCGGCAACAGTTGGCGTATTTGAAGCCCCTAAAACCGAGACATTAATTTCAAATTTATCCAACTTTTTTGGATAACGGCTCAAAAGCTGATACGACAAATTATCTTTATCTGAAGCCGAAAGTTCTTCTTCATAACCAATAACAACAATTCTTTCTCCATTTGGCATCAAAGGATAAATTCTAGTTTTAAAGTTATTCCCGTCAACTTTTTCCAATAAACCTGGATCAACACGGCGATGTTCAATTGCTTCAAAGACTTGTTTCCCTTTATTTTTATTTACTGGAACAGCTTCGCGAAGTTTCCCATTAATATCAATCGCATATCTCGAAACTGAAACATTTTCGGGAAGGGGAAAAATAAGTTCCGCTTCCATTTGTCGTGTACCCGAATTAAAAAAATGCATTTCAGCTGTCGTGTAAGCAATATTGCCAACGATTTTCACATTGACTTTCAACTGACTCATTCGCACCTCCTCAGCTTCTTCCCCTTTAATGGTAAGTTCAGGACTTTGCGCAAAAGTTTTTGTGCCAATAAAGACTAGGAAGAAAAATAATAAATTCAAATTCAGTTGAAAAATGTGTCGTACAGACGAAAACAATTTTAATTTCATGATACAAAAATTAAGGTTCATAATGTTATAGAGAACAAAAAACATTAAAAGGTTGGGAAGATAATATTTATTTTCAAAAAAAAATCTCCAAAGCCCGAAAGCAATGGAGATTTAATATAAAAAACAATCTAATTTTAAATGTGTGATATAATTAAATTCAACAACAAAGTTTTTAAAAAACCCAATTCATCTTATATCACTTATATGGTTTAAAGAAAATTATGCGTTGAAAATTTTCTCTTGATGACCAATACTTTCTTGGTGAATAGCTTTGAACATTCTCAAAACGAATTCTTCAGTAAGGCCTTTTTTCTCACCTTCAAGAATCATTTTTCCTAAGATTTCATTCCAACGGTTGTTTTGAAGAATCGCAACGTTAGCGTCTTTTTTCACTTGACCAATTTCATCAGCCACTTTCATACGTTTTCCTAACAATTCTAATAAGTTAGCATCCAAAACGTCGATATTAGCTCTTAGTTTTTTCATTTTTTGGCTGTACTCATCTGTAGTATCATCCGTTTTTCTGATAGTCAAATCTTTGATGATTTGTTTCAAAGCATCAGGAGTAACTTGCTGTGCAGCATCAGACCAAGCGTTGTCTGGATCGATATGCGTTTCGATAATCATACCATCGTAGTTCAAATCTAAAGCTTCTTGAGTTACTTCGAAAATCATTTTACGATCTCCAGTAATGTGAGATGGATCGATGATTAATGGCAAATCAGGAAATTTATTTTGCAATTCGATAGCAATCTGCCATTCTGGAATGTTTCTGTATTTTGTTTTTTCGTAAGTAGAGAAACCTCTGTGAATAACACCTAATTTCTCAATACCTGCCATGTGTAAACGCTCAACACCACCTAACCATAAAGCTAAATCTGGGTTTACAGGGTTTTTCACCAAAACAATTTTATCAGTTCCTTTTAATGTATCAGCAATTTCTTGAACTGCGAAAGGGTTTGCAGTTGTACGTGCACCAACCCATAATACGTCGATATCGTGTTCTAAAGCTAATTTACAGTGCGCTGCAGTTGCAACTTCAGTTCCCATTAATAAACCAGTTTCAGCTTTAGCTTTTTGCAACCATTTTAATCCAATTTCACCAACACCTTCAAATCCTCCCGGACGAGTTCTTGGTTTCCAGATTCCAGCTCTGAATACGCTTACTTTTGAATCTTTCAATTCGTGAGCGATTTTCAAAACCTGATCTTCAGTTTCTGCACTACAAGGTCCAGCTATCACAAGTGGGTGATTTAAATTGAAATCTTCTAACCACTTTCTCATTTCTTTTTTATTTTCCATCGTTTTTATAGTTTACTTTTTTATAGTTATTCCGTTTAATATTTCTCTAATTTTATTTACACTTTCCATTTCTTCAAAAATGGCGTTGTAAT
>Ga0308157_10006055_pt1 | contig 14699 bp, 14 predicted proteins | sample PhyBR1_FD_201035 | JGI IMG/M metagenome (GOLD analysis project Ga0308157, IMG submission 201035) | Phyllosphere microbial communities from UC Gill Tract Community Farm, Albany, California, United States - DLSLB.R1 | ecosystem: Host-associated > Plants > Phyllosphere > Unclassified | place: USA...
CTCGTCGCACAACGTTCGATACCGAGACGAGGACGTCGAGGCGTTCATCACGTCTCACCTCGTCGCGCCGACCGGCGGGAGCGCCGACTGATGGCGCGTCCGAAGCGGGCGGTCGGAGAACTCGGCAAGGTTACATACAGCGTCGAGCCGAACGGCCTCGTCGTTGCGCGTGCACGAGTCTTCGACGGGAGCGGCAAAGAACGTCGTCCGTACGGCAGCGGAGCGACGGAAGCCGAGGCGCTAGCGTCACTGCAGGAGGCTGCTGACGTCGTCGTCGGACGCGTGCTTGCCAGGCGAGTCGAGCTCACGACGATCGCCGAGCTTGCGGAGAGATGGCTGAAGGTCGCCTACCACGATGACGATCCTCGAGTGCTGCGCCAGCGTCGCGAACAGACGGTCGACGGTTACGCGTCGGTGATCCGGGCGCACATCCTGCCTCGCGCTGGCGCGATCCCCATCACCGATATGACCGCTGATCGCGCGGATGGGCTTCTCATGGACGTCGCGCGTGAGAAGACAGTGATGACGGCGAACAAGGTACGGAACGTGCTGTCGCTGATGTACGACTGGGCCATCCAACAGGGACTCTTCTCCGCTGCCGGGTCGATCCAACAGACTCGACACGGTGCAGTCGTCGTCGCGAATCCGATCCGTGCGACCCGGAGAGCGGATGAACCGTCTACGGTCTACTTCGAACTCGACGCGGTGCAGGTCAAGTACATCCTTCACCTGATCCGAGAAGTGTGGCCCGAGCGGCATCGTGCTCGGTTCCCTGTAGGCAGGCGGCCGAACTTCAAGCTGCTCGCCGACTACATCCTGATCACGCTCGGAACGTCCGAGCGGACTGCGGAACCGATCGCGATTCGCTTCCAGGACGTAAGGTTCGAGGCAGTCGAGCAGCCGGACGGGAGCTTGACGATGGAAGCGTTGGTCTGGGTCGGCGGCACGATGGTTCGCACACGATCGCGAGGACTGTTCCGTCAGGACTCGCCGAAGGCCGAGCGGCAGAAGCGCTGGGTCCGGGCGCCGCAGTTCGCGGCGAAGGTCCTCAGCGAACTCGTTGCGAATCACGTGCCCAACCCTGAACTGAATCCGGATGACGTGCTGTTCACCAGCGAGCGGGGTCGGCCGCGCGATCCGAGCGCGGTCAGCCAGCTGATGCGGATGTTCCGTCGCGAGTTCGAGCCGGAGCTGCTGGCGATCGGAGTCGATGCGGAACATCTCACCTTCCGCAGTCTGCGCAAGGCGGTTGCCGCGGCAGTATCGGGTATGGCTGGTGTTGAGGTCGCGCGCGACCTGCTGGGGCACAGCGACGAGTCGATTACTGAGGGTCACTACGCGAAGCGGCCGGAGCTGATCGTCGATGGCGCGGCGGACGCGCTCGACAAGGTGTTCGCGGGAATCGACGCGTAATCGCAACGGCGCCCCGGCATCCGATCGAGGATACCGGGGCGCCGTGGCGATTCAGGCCAGCTCACCCGTTCGGAGGTCGAGGCTCGCGTAGAAGGCTTCCTCGCGCTGCTTGCGTTCCGTGACAAGCGAGGACACGTAGGCGACGAAGTCTTTGGCCCGGTTGTCGAGGACCACGGGGATCTGGTTCGGCGGCTCGTCTTCGCCGGGCCAGATGGATTGGCGAGTGGGCCGGTCGCTGTCGCCGCGGGTACCGCAGGCGGCGACCTTGTCACGGAGGCGACGGCAGGAGTCTTCGAAGTCGCGCTCCCAGCCCATGGGGGCAGATCCGCTCTGCTCGCCGTCGTGGCAGACGAGGTAGTGGAGGTGCAGAGCGGAGAGCTCACGCACGAGTTCCCAGTGGCGGTGCCAGAAGGGCGGGATCACGCTGACGGGGAGGCCGCGCTCGTGCCGGAGCTCATCGACGAAGCGATTGAGTTCATAGAACTCGGTCTGCAGCTCCTCGGCGGTCAGCAGCCACCAATTGATCGGGTGGATCGGACCGGGAACATCGACGTCGGAGTCTTCGTCCCATTCCGGGATCGGGAAGTCATCGTCGTTCATCGGCTGCTCCACGTCAGAGCCCGACCGTGGCAGGCGCTGATCGGGCGGCGGGAGGTGCGAATGAGCTGGCGTTCACCGCGTCGCGTCGGGGTGAGCGGTCGACCTCGTACCGCGTGCGGGCTGCGTCGTGGCCGATGCGGCTGGCGACGAACTCTTCGCTCTCGACCATGCCGCCTTCCTTCTCGTAGGTGCTCGTGCGGACGTAGCCGTCAGCGATGAAGTTGTCGCCCTTGGCGAAGCGCTCGGCCGCGTGCTCTGCGGACTTCCCGAACATCACGAGGTGGTGGAACGATGTCTCCAGCTTCGTGAACGATCCATCATCTTCCTTGCGGAAGTGCTCTTGGCCGAACCTGGCGTAGAAGCGCGCCCGACCGGACTCCGACGTTGTCAGCTGGGGATCGGTGGCGATGAACCCCGCGACCGCGTCCCTGGTCTGTATGGACATTTCTCTGCTCCTTCATCCTGTGGACGTCGCATCCGACGCCCGTGTTGTCAGTAGGTGCGCTTCCCGTCACTGCCCGCTCAGCTGGTCCTCGATCGCGCGACGATCTTGGGCGAGCTGTCGGCCATCGCGGCGACTGGGCCACGCCTTCAGATCGGTGACGATCGGAGGTGCGGAGCGCAACAGCGTCACCGCTGTGCCAAAGGGGAGAGTCCGGATGCGGTCCGGCGGGAAAACAGGGATGCGCCTTACTGATCGTTGGTTCGAGCGGGTGCCGTGGTCGCCCAGGGTGATGCTGTCTGTGTATTCGTCGCGTTCCCCGATGAGCGTGGACAGATCTTGGAGATCTTTCGAGTTCGAGGCACCGCCGAGAACGATCTTCACGATTGAGGCGTCCCAGATCGCGCCGGCTTGATCGTCCGACCACTTGTCACGGGCTTGCGCGAGCGACTGGAGGACAGGCATCGTCGTGATTCCGGTGCCACCGCCTTCTGCCATCAGCGTCGGTAGCGATGGCAGCGGAGAAAGATTTCCGATCTCGTCCAGAGCCAGTAGCACCGGCGGGTCGAGGCGGGCGCCGGGGGAGCGTGCGGCCATCCTGCGGGCGACTTCGACGAGGTCTTCGACGAACGCGGCGACGAGCGACGCGGAAGCGCCGGCGCCGGCCCCGGTTGCGAGCAAGTAGAGCGTGCCTCGATCCCGGATGAATGACTCCGGATCGAACGCTTCACCGGGTGCCGGTGAGACAGTGTCCAGAACGCGCGGATCAGCAAGGGAGCTGAGGGAGAGCGAGACGCCCTGCCAGATCGAGTCCCGGGTGCGTGGATCAGAATCGATCATCGACTGCAGAGAGTCGGCCCAGCCTGTCGCTGCTTGCGGATGGCTCTCCAAGATCGCCACAGCATCCGCGGCGGCAGAGGGATCGAGCGTCCAACGGAACAATTCGACGGGAGGACGTTGATCCAGCGCGGCTGCGTGCAAGAGCGACTGAAGCGCGGTCCGAGTCTTCCCCTCCCAGAACCCGCCGCCTTCGACTCCGCCTGCGGACAGACCTGTGGCGGCAGCGAGCCCGGTTGCGCGGATCATCGCGGTCAACGGGTCCTCGCAGCCACGCACAGGCGACCAGCGCAGTCCTGCCGGAACGCCCTCCGCCAGATGCTGCGGATCGAACACCGCTACCGGGCCTGCTGAACGCTTCCTCTCGCGCAGGGTGGCAGTGAGATTATCGGGACGCGTGCTGGTCGTGATGACGGCGCCAGGGGCATCAAGGATCGCCGGGATGACGACATGCAGGCCCTTGCCCGAACGTGGCGGTCCGATCAGAAGGATCGAGTCCTCGACAGAGGCCCACACCTCGACCCCCTTCGAGGCACCGATGCGATAGCCGACGTCATCGGGCGCGGGGCTGTCGAGTGAGGGGCGCAGGTTCCTGGCGCGCTTGAGTAGAGCTTTCGACGACGCGGCGACGGAAACTTCGTGGCGGGTGGCGACACCGGCGCTGTTGTGCGGGTCCATAGCTGCTCGGCGACTATGGCGTCGGAGCAGTACCCAGCTCCAGACGCCGCCGACGATCATGACGATGAGGAGTAGTCCCGTGACGACCCAGTAAGCGACCGTTGCCAGCGCCGGCGCGCCCAACGCCGCACCTGGGTCGCTTGCGTTCGTCAGGACACCGAGCCCCGAGAGAAGACCGCCGTCGGGCTGGGCCGTGCGTGTGAGCCATGCGGCGACACTCCCGCCCGCACGCAGTACGATCGCGAGCCCGAACAGGGCGACCAATCCGATCATGAGCGCGTTCGTCAGCTCATCACCGAAAGACCCTGCCTGTCGTCCCGCTGGCGTGGTCATCGCAGATCCTGAACGACCATGTGGCCGGACTCACGACCGCAAAGCAACGAGACGGCGGCGCCTGCGGGAAGATCCCGGCGGTCGACAATGGCTACGACGTGCCCTTGGTCGTTCTCCGCACGGACGCATACACCGACAACGGCAAGCACCTCCTCTCCTGGCGAGAAACCGTCACCTGTGAGCTCGAGGTGCGACACGGCGCTCCCGTGAGGCGATCGCTTCCGTGCACGTCGCGGGGGCTCTGCCGCCAAGCGCTCGCCGCCTTGGACGATCTCGGTGAAAACCTGGCCGTCGACTTCATACAGCGTTACCCATACTGCGCGCGTGCCGTGCATCGTCATCGCATCCAGCAGTTCGTCGATTCGTGGACGACTCCAGGGAGAGCCGCCATCCGGAGGCATCACGATCTCGCCATCGAGCATGGCGACGATCCCACCTCCCGACTCGACTCTGATAATGCCGCGCGGCAAGGAGACAGGAAGTGATGGGCGTGCTCGAAGCTTCATGCTGTCCAGGTGCGCAGAAGCATGCCGTGGGGAGAGAATCGGAGCAGAACGACGCAGTGGAGTGTTCAGTAATCAGTGTATAGTTCACTGCATGCTGACCATTGCCTCGCGTCTCGACGTTATGAACCGGCTTGGCCGGGCTATGGCGGACCCGACGCGTTCCCGGATTCTGATGACGCTCCTCGACGGTCCCAACTATCCGGGGGTGCTGTCGCGTGAGCTTGATCTGACCCGTTCGAACGTCTCGAACCATCTGACCTGTCTGCGTGACTGCGGCATCGTGGTCGCAGAGCTGGAAGGGCGGCAGACCCGATACGAGATCGCGGACCCGCATCTTGCCGCGGCGCTGACGGCACTCGTAGACGTGACCTTGGCAGTCGACGAGAGTGCGCCGTGCATCGACCCGGCCTGCTCGATCCCCGGCTGCTGCGACGCAGGCGAGGGGGCCGGAGAATGAGCGCGGCGTGCGGTTGCGAGCATGACGTTCCCAGCGCGGTCGAAGAGCTTAAAGATGTCGAGCGCCCATGGTGGCGCGACCCCGCGATCCTCGTCCCGATCGCATCAGGCATCTTCTTCGTCTCGGGGCTGCTCACCGGGTGGATGACCGGCGACAGCGTCGCTGCCGAGATCACGGTGCTCGTGCTGTTCTGGTCCGGACTCCTGCTGGGCGCATGGACGTTCGTCCCTGGGGCAGTGCGTGGTCTGTTTACCCGAGGAAAAGTCGGGATCGCGCTGCTGATGACGATCAGCGCCGTCGGCGCGGTGATTCTCGGCTACGTCGAGGAAGCCGCAGCTCTGGCGTTCCTGTACTCCATTGCGGAGGCGTTGGAAGACAAGGCGATGGACCGTGCCCGCTCAGGACTGCGTGCTCTGCTCAGGCTCGTACCCGAGACGGCCACCGTTGTACGAGGTGGCACCGCCGTCGAGGTCCCAGCCAGGGAGGTGAAGATCGGCGACGTGATTCGGGTCCGACCTGGTGAGCGCGTGGCAACCGACGGCACTGTGGCGTCGGGTCGTAGCAGCCTCGACACCTCGGCAATCACCGGCGAATCGATCCCGGTAGACATTGGTGTGGGCGACGAGGTCGCGGCTGGGTCGATCAACACTTCCGGTGCACTCGAGATCACCGCCACGGCCGACGGGACGGACAACTCGTTGACGACCCTGGTCGGGCTCGTCGAGCAGGCGCAGCAGGAGCGTGGGCAGAGGGCGCGTCTCGCCGACCGGATCGCGCGTCCGTTGGTCCCCGGCGTGATCGTTCTCGCACTGCTGGTGGGCGTGCTCGGCTCGCTGCTCAGCGGTGACCCGCAGACTTGGATCACTCGCGCCCTGGTTGTGCTCGTGGCCGCCTCGCCATGTGCCCTTGCCATCGCCGTTCCGGTCACCGTGGTCTCGGCCATCGGTGCAGCCACCCGGTTCGGCGTCATCATCAAGAGCGGGGCCGCGTTCGAACGGCTTGGCTCGCTCCGCCGGATCGCGGTCGACAAGACCGGCACTTTGACGCGCAACGAGCCCGTGGTGACCGACGTCGCCGCGGCTACTGCGATTTCCCGCGAGGACGTGCTCGGCTGGGCCGCTGCACTGGAGCAGCACAGCACGCATCCGCTTGCCGCCGCCATCACTGAGGCGGCTCCGGGCGCACCAGCCGCGGCTCGTGTGATCGAGCAGCCTGGGCATGGAATGGCCGGGCAGGTCGATGGCCATGAGATCACTGTCGGCAGCCCGCGCTGGATCGCTCCCGGCGTGCTGGCCGACCGAGTCGCGGCGATGGAAGCTGACGGACAGACCTGCGTCATGGTCACGCGCGACGGCAGCGTGGCCGGTGCGATTGGCGTCCGCGATGAACTGCGCGCCGAGGCACCGGAGGCGGTCGCTGCTCTCCGCGCGCAGAACGTCGAGGTCGTCATGCTCACGGGCGACAACGCGCGCACTGCCATGGCGCTGGCGAAAATCGCCGGTATCTCCGACGTGCGTGCCGAGCTGCGTCCCGAGGACAAAGCCGCAGAGGTGACCGCATCAGTCGCACAGCGCCCCACCGGCATGATCGGTGACGGCATCAACGACGCTCCCGCTCTCGCCTCGGCGACGGTCGGGATCGCGATGGGCGCAACTGGCTCCGATGCCGCGATCGAGTCCGCTGATGTCGCCTTCACCGGTCACGACCTGCGCCTCATCCCGCAGGCTCTGCGCCACGCACGCCGCGGCCGGGCGATCATGAACCAGAACATCGTGCTGTCGCTCGCGATCATCATCGTTCTGCTGCCGCTCGCGATCACGGGAGTGCTGGGGCTTGCCGCTGTCGTGCTCGTGCATGAAGTCGCCGAAGTCGTCGTCATCGCCAATGGTTTGCGCGCCGCGCAGACGAGGCGCCGGCTCTCGAGGAACTCTGTGCAGGCACCGAACGCCGCAATACAGACCGCGACCCGTTAGAAGGAATCATGGGAGACCATCACGACCACAGTCATGCCGCGGCGCCGCGTCGGCGCCTCGCGATCGCGCTCTGCATCACCGGGTCCGTATTCGTCGTCGAAGTCGTCGGAGCAGTTCTGACGGGAAGCTTGGCGCTGCTGGTCGACGCCGCGCACATGCTGACTGACCTCGTCGGCCTTGCGGTCGCGGTCTCGGCGGCACTGCTGATGGAGAAGCCGCCGTCGGATCGCTACACCTGGGGTTTGAAACGCAGCGAGATTCTCGCCGCACTCGGACAAGCGGCATTGCTCTTGGGAGTAGGTCTCTTCGCGCTGGTCGAAGGAGTACGGCGCTTGTTCGAGCCGCCAGCGGTGCCATCGACCGCACTTCTGATATTCGGAGTCATCGGCCTCGTCGCGAACATTGCCTCGATCACCGTGCTTGCCGGAGGGCGGGGCGATAACCTCAACATGCGGGCGGCGTTCCTCGAAGTCGTGAACGACGCGCTCGGGTCAGTGGCAGTGATCGTCAGCGCCGTGCTGATCGCGACGCTCGGTTGGGAGCGCGCCGACGCAGTCGCGGGCATCGCGGTCGCCGCACTCATCGTCCCGCGCACGCTGATCCTCATCCGCACATCCGTCGGCGTTCTGCTCGAACGAACGCCGCCCGGTTTGGATCTCGCCGAAGTTCGTGCGCATATCTTGTCCCGCCCAGGCGTGGTGGCAGTGCACGACCTCCACGCATCTCTCGTTTCAAGCCAGCTGCCAACGCTCTCGGCGCATGTCGTCATTGACGAGACTGTCATCGACGATGCTGGTCGCGACGCGCTCCTGCGCGACCTGCAGTCGTGCGTCGGCGAGCATTTTCCCGTGCATATTGAACACTCGACATTCCAGCTGGAAGCAGTCGGCTACGGCGACGAGGATGGACTTCACAGCTGATCTCCCCTCCCGGCCATTGCATATTCAAGTTGGATATGGTGCCCTGGTGATCCCTCCTCGTACATCCGTCGCGCCCGCAGAGGGCGGTTCGGCGGTTGCGAGGCGCTCACTGATCCTGGCGCTCATCGGTTTTCTCCTCTTCGGCGCGCTTGCTCTGTGCATGCATGAGGCCGCTGAGCAGCATGGGTTCGTTGCCCAAGGCAATGAGATCGCCGCTGCCTACGGGACGGAAGTAGTCGATGCGACTTCCGGCGACGTTGTGACGGCCGGCGCTGACGAATCGGGAGAAGCCGCCGATGCGCTCTGCCTGCTCGGGGTGTGCTGCGCGGTATCTCTCGCTTTCGCCGGCCTGCTCTTCCTCGCTGGGCCGCGGCTCGTCGTGAAGCTCGGGCCGCTCCTGGGCATGCTCGCGCTGCGCGCCCGGAGAGTGGTTCCGATTCCCGCTCCTACACCTCTTCTTCTGGGTATCTCAAGAATCTGATTCCTGTGCGGATCGGGGCCTGCAGACGCAGACGCCTTCCGATCGAGAAAAGCGCACGGCACATCTATCGCCTCCGGCCCCGATACGGCTCCGGCAGCGGCGAGCGATGGTGCTGCGCATCATGCCGTCGTATGTACGGCGCCCCACCCGCCGCACTGGAGGAACAGATGAACGCCCGCCGTACGCCGAAGAAGCTGCCGACCGTCGTCGTTGCGCTGCTGATTTCAGCTGTGATCGCTGTGATCATCGTGATCGCAGCCGTTGTCTATGTGAAGACGTCAGCGCCGGACGAGGTCGCTCCAGACCGTGGCGAGCTGCCGATCACTCGGAGCGACTCGCACGTTCTTGATTACGTGGGCCCAGACGCACCGACGCTCGTCGAGTTCCTCGATTTCGAGTGCGAGGTGTGCGGTGCTTTCGCCCCCTATGTCGAAGAGATCCGGCAGCAGTACGACGGCGACATCAACTATGTCGTGCGATACTTCCCGATCCCGGGCCACTTCAATTCGATGAACGCTGCCGTCGCCGTCGAGGCCGCCGCCCAGCAGGGAAGCTTCGAAGAGATGCACGATCTCATGTTCGAGACGCAGGCCGAGTGGGGAGAGGGCCAGACGTCCGAAGCCGCGAGGTTCCGTTCATACGCGGAGGAGCTCGGACTCGACATGGCCGACTATGATGCCGCGGTCGCTGACCCGGGGACCCAAGCGCGCGTCGAGGAAGACTTCTCGGAGGGACGTGCCCTGGGAGTAGGCGGAACGCCCACGTTCTTTCTCGACGGAGAGCAGCTCGAGCTCACTCAGCTCAGCGATCTGACCGACGCCATCGATCGTGCTCTCGCAGACTGAACCGGTGTCTGCGCCGCGGGCGACTGCGGCACAGACAGGCGTGCTCCGATTGCGGTGGGCGATAGCCTCGACGGTACTGGCAGGCGTGATGCTCGATGTCGCGTACCCCGCAGTAGGACTTTGGCCGGCGGCGTTCGTCGCTGTTGTGCTGACGCTGATGGCGCTGCGCGGTCGAAGTGTCCTCGGCGCAATCCTCGTCGGAACCGTATTCGGCGTCGTCTTCTTCGCGATCCATCTCAGTTGGGTGGGGGAGTTCCTGGGGCCGCTGCCCTGGGTTGCTCTCGTCGGGCTGGAAGGTGCCCTCGTAGCGGCGGGAGGCATCGCAATCGCCCTTGCCTATCGATGGACAGAGAAGCTCGGTGTCCGCGCGCGCTTCCTGGTGCGCCCCGGTCTCGTGGCTGGACTGTGGTCTGCGCGGGAAATGGTGGCGGGTACCTGGCCGTATTCCGGATTCCCGTGGGCGCGGGTGGCGACGAGTCAAGCGAACGGACCGTTCGCAGAGGCGGTGTCGTGGATCGGCGTCGACGGGGTCTCGTTCGCGATCGTTGCGGTGTGCGCTCTGACGATCGAATGTCTCTGGGCGCGGCGGTTCAGAATGCTGGCGCTCCCTGTGTCGCTCGCCTGTGCGCTGGCGCTGATCCCGGCCTTCCCGACACGACAGACCGGGCAGATGGCGATCGGGTGGGTTCAGGCGAACGGACCATCGGGGTACTTCGATGACCGTTCGCCCGGCGAGATCCTCGAACTGCACGAGGCACGCAGCGAGGCGCTCTACGGGCGCGGCGCAGATCTGATCGTATGGCCCGAGGGAGCCGTGGACAGCGATCCGTACCAGAGCCCGCAGACTGCGCGCAGGCTCGACGCCGTCGTTCGCGCCGCAGACGCTCCGCTGCTGGCTAACGCCGCCGTCACACGTTCGGGCGAGACCTACAACACATCGTTCCTCTGGGGCACAGGGGACAGCGTGCAGTTCTACGACAAACGCCATCCCGTTCCGTTCGGTGAGTACGTGCCCGACCGTGCGTTCTACGAACGGCTCGTCCCGGGACTGGTGGGGCTCATACAACGCGAGTACACGGCTGGGAGGACTGAGCCCGTGCTCGATGTCGACGGCGTTCGGATCGGCGTCGGGATCTGCTTCGACCTGATCTACGACGACGTGATCCGAGCCGGCGCGGAAGGCGGCGCGGAGGTCTATATCTTTCAAACGAACAACGCAGACTTCCGCGGTACTGACGAGAACCTGCAGCAGATGGCGATCGCTCGTCTCCGGGCGTTCGAAACCGGTAGGGCTGTCGTCAACGTGTCGACGACCGGCACGAGCCAGGTCGTGCTGCCGGACGGCTCCGTGATCGACGCCGCGGCTCCGGGCGAGTCTGCTGCGTCGGTATCGGATGTTCCGTTGTACGCGGGCCGGACTCCGGCGGTCGTCATCGGATCGATCCCAATCGCGGGCCTCGCAGTGCTTGCGATCTGCACGCTCATCTCACTCGGACTCGTTCGGTTGAGCAACCGCTCGGCCGCAACAGAACGGAAGTCATGAAAACAGGAACACGAACCACCGGAACGGCTGTGGCCCTGCTCGCACTCGCGGCTGCGCTCACAGCCTGCGCCGATACGGTTCCGCTCACCCCCGCACCGGGCGCGAACGAGGTTGAGTGCGCCGCTGCCTCGGTACGGTTGCCGAACGCGATCGGTGAGCAGACGCGTCGTTGGACGAACGCCCAAGCTACAGGGGCATGGGGCGATCCGACGGCAGTGACCTTCACCTGCGGGACAGACCCAGTGGCATCGGACGACAAGCAATGCGTTCGTATCGGAGGAGTCGATTGGACCGTGGACGAGTCGCGTTCACCTCAGCTGACACTCGCGACGTTCGGTCGTAACCCGGCAGCCGAGGTCGTCGTCGATACAACCGTGCTCTCGGCAGACGACGTTCTCGATCGCCTTGCTGTGGCAGCTCAGCAGCTGCCGTCAACCGGGCAATGCACGGAGGCGGATGTACGCGAAGGAGCGAATGCGGACGAGGGGAGCAGCTCATGACGCTCCGCCAGTTGCGTCTCATCGGCCCAGTGGGACTGCTCGTGTTCGCAGTGCTCATGACAGCGTTCGGATTGGTGCTCGGGTCAGGCGCAGCCGAACGTCTCGTCTCCGATCCCGGAGCGTTCGTGCGATGGGGGCTCCCGTTCGCGAAGCTCATCGTGAACCTTGCCGGCGGCGTTATGGCGGGCTCTCTCATTCTGCGCGCCTTCGCCCTGCCGCGCGGTTCCAAAGCATATGAAGCGTCGCAAGTGATCGCCGCGGCCGCGGCGGTCGTCCTGACTGCGGCGGCGACCGGGGCCGGCTTTCTGACGTATCTCTCGACGCTCGCTCCGGAACTATCGTTGGACATCGGATTCGGCGAGCAGCTCGGCCGCTTCCTGACGGAGACGGAACTCGGGCTCGCGTGGCTGCTGACAGTGATCGGCGCGGCGATCATCTCTACGTTCGCGGTCGTTGCGCGCGGTGCTATTGCCGAAACCGTCCTCATGATCCTCGCCGTGGTATGCCTCGTACCCCTGTCGACCCAGGGGCACGCGGGAAGCCTCGCGAACCACGATGCCGCTGTGATGGCCCTCATCCTGCATGTCGTCGGCGCTGCCGTATGGGTGGGCGGGCTGCTCACCCTCATCCTGGTTCGGCCGTTGATCCCGCGCGAGAGCATCGGAGCTGTTGTCGCCAGGTATTCCTCTCTCGCCCTGGCCTCTTTCATGCTCGTGCTTCTGTCAGGGGTGGCCCGTGCGCTGACGTCGATCACGGCGCTGGCGGACTTGTGGAGCCCATACGGCGCACTGCTCGGGATCAAGACAGCAGCGTTGGCAGGGCTCGCCGTGCTCGGCGCGTACTACAGAAGTCGCATGATCACACGTCTCGCCCGACGCACTGCTTTCTGGATGCTGGTGGCCTTCGAACTGCTGATCATGGGAGTCGCTATGGGAACGGCGACCGCCCTTTCGCGCACACCTGCACCTGCGGACAGCTCTGCTCCCGTACTTGTGACGCCAGCTGAATTCTTGACGGACGCACCCCTGCCCGCGCCGATCGACGGGTCCACGTGGCTCGGCGAATGGAAGCTGGATCTGCTTTGGGCAGTGCTCGCCGGCGCAGCAGCTGTGTACTACGCACTCGGTGTTCATCGAATCCGTCGAGCCGGAGCGCGATGGTCGCGTCGGCGTACGACGGCGTGGATGGCAGGTCTCGCCCTGCTCGCCTGGGTGACGTCGGGTCCGAGCGCTGTATATAGCGACTACATGCACAGTATGAACGCACTCGGTCGAGTGCTGCTTCTCACCGCGGTTCCGCTTCTCCTCGCATCGGCCGCGCCGTACGAGCTGGCGATCCGCACGATTCTTCCGCGGTCAGACGGTTCGTTCGGTCCGCGCGAGGCAATCATGCGGCTCGGTGCCTCTCGCGTGCGTACCGCGCTCTCTGCGCCGATTGTCGCGGCGCTGGTGTTCGCCGCCATCGTCTGGGTCGGCGCGGCGCCGGGGATCTTCCGCTGGACTCTGTCCAACCAGCTCGGACATCAAATGATGATCGTCGTATCGCTTGTCGGCGGAGCACTGATTATGGCGGCCCTGAACGCGTCCGGGAGCGGTCGGGAGCAAGCCGGTCAGCGAGTGGCCGCGATCGGTATCGCTCTGGTCGCATTGCTGAGCTTCGCGGCATGGGTCCGCTTCCAACAAGGGCTGATCGCTGCCGAATGGTTCGGCGCGATGGGGCGGGCATGGGGGCCGGAGCCGGTAGCGGATCAGGATATCGCCGCGGTGGCATTCCTCCTCGGTGGGGGCGTCATACTCGTCGCTCCCGTCATGCTTCGCGCATCGCGCTCACCTGCGCGAGGCGCTCAGGAACAGATCGACACACGAAAAGCAGTACTGGAAGGAAAGCGATGAAACTCACGCTCGGACGAACCTTGGTGGGGGGCGCAGTGCTTGCCGCTGCGGTACTCATCCCGACGCAGGCCGCTTCGGCACACGACACGATGCTCGAGTCGACCCCCGCGAACGGAGAGACGGTGTCGACTCTTGATGAGGTCGCGCTTACGTTCAGCGGCGAGCTGATCGACTTCGGTCAGGCGAGTTTTGCGCAGGTCGAGGGGCCGGATGGTCTCTACTACGAGACCGCATGCTCGACGATCGAACGGAACGTACTCTCCACTCCCGTTGAGCTCGGTGAAGCCGGGACCTACACAGTGACGTGGAACGCGGTGTCGAGCGACGGCCACCCGGTCTCGGAAGCCTTCGACTTCGACTATGAGCCTGTCTCAGGCGGGACTCCGGCACTGGGATGGGATCTCCCCGCTTGCGACAATGAGGATCAGCGCGTGCAGCCGGGCAGCGAAGACGTTGATCAGGAGGAGACGACGGCTCCTGATGCAGAGACGCCGGAGGAAGCCGCTCCGATACCGACCACGGAGGCCCCTCGCAATGGTGCCCAGGAATCTCAAGAGGAATCCAGCGCCGACACGGGAGCCGGTATGGGAGGGCTGTTCGTATTTGCAGGCTTCATCGTCGTACTCATCCTGATCGCGCTGGTCTTTGTGCTCCGTGCCTACACGAAGTCCCGGCGTGATGCCGGGGACGATCCTGACGAGGAGTGACACCAACAGGATGAACATCGACGCGCAGAATCTACCGGCTCCAACGTGGCCGTCTCTGCTCTCGTTCTCGCCCAACGGAGTGTCCGTTCTCGTCGTCATCGCCGGGATCGGGGCGGTTCTGTACCTGCTCGGAGTGATTCGGCTACGGCGCGCCGGCCGACGCTGGCCGATCGGCAGATCGATCGCGTTCCTGCTCGGATGCGCGCTGCTGGCTGCAACAGGTTGTCTCGGCGTACACGCATACGCCGAAGTTCTCATCTCCGCGCTGCTGTTCCAGCAGATCACCCTGATGACAATCGTTGCGCCATTGCTGGTGCTCGGGACGCCTGGCCGTCTGCTGCTGCGTGCGACGCCCCATCGGGGGATCGGCAGAACCGCGCTCCGGCTCGCACTCGGCGGCTTGAGGTCCCCTGTCAGCCGAGTTCTGGTGCGACCGGGCATCGCGATCCTGATTGCGATCCTGCTGTACCCGGGGCTCTACCTCACCGATCTGGTGAGCCTGCTCGTCCGTGTGCCCGTCGGCCATGAAGTCCTCTTGTTGGCGATATTCGCGTTGGGCGTCGTCGCCGCGG
>Ga0308157_10006057_pt1 | contig 14694 bp, 12 predicted proteins | sample PhyBR1_FD_201035 | JGI IMG/M metagenome (GOLD analysis project Ga0308157, IMG submission 201035) | Phyllosphere microbial communities from UC Gill Tract Community Farm, Albany, California, United States - DLSLB.R1 | ecosystem: Host-associated > Plants > Phyllosphere > Unclassified | place: USA...
TTACAGAAACCCTTCATGATGTTGAAATTGGCGAGGGTACAAAAATTCATCCTTCAGCAGTTTTAGGAAACAATATTACTATCGGAAAAAATACTTTGATTTTTCCAAACGTTGTGATTGGCGACAGAACGGTGATTGGCGATAATGTTGTTATTCAATCCAACACTGTTGTGGGTGGTGATGCATTTTATTACAGAAAACTCAACGGGAATTTCGACCGCCTAATCTCTGTAGGAAATGTAATTATCGAAAACAATGTAGAAATAGGCAACGGTTGTACCATCGATAGGGGAGTGACAGATTCTACGATCATTGGTGAAGGTTCAGTTCTAGATAATCAAATTCAGATTGGTCATGATACCGTGATTGGTAAAAGATGCCTCATTGCATCTCAGGTTGGCATTGCAGGATGCTGTATCATTGGTGATGAAGTCACTTTGTGGGGGCAGGCTGGTATTGCTTCCGGAAATACCATTGAAAGCGGATCTGTAATTTTAGGCAAAACAGGGGTCAACAGAGATCTTAAAAAAGGAACTTATATCGGAATGTTTGCCGAAGATTTTAAAACCTATCTGAAGAAAGAGGTGAAGTTGAGAAATATGGAATAAAGGTAAATTTAAAAATATTGCTGCGCTTCAGTTCTGTTTTCGTATACAAAAGAGAACATTAGATAAAGAAAAACCCTCGCATTTTGCGAGGGTTTTGTTTATATGCCACACGATAAAATCGGTAGCGGGGTAGCTTTCTCCACCATTTAAAAAATTCTGCAATACATTATAAGCTTCCTGTCCTTTATATGTGTCTGCTCCATTACCACCAGCACCATCATACATAAAACCCATTTCGTAATATTTATATCCGCCAAAAGAGCCATTTCCATAAATGTTTGTATTGATGTCAAAATCATCATTGAAAGCAGAATTGCTGCCATAAAAATCCTTCGGGTTTAAGTAGCGTTTCCATCCCTATCGATAAAATTAACAGGGTTGTCGAAGGCGTAATTATTGGGAGAGTATCTTCTCATATCCTCTGCCATAGGATCTACAACGCCCCATCTACCAATATCCGGCATATACATTCTTGCTCCATAATCATACATTCCCGTTTCTTGCAATTCCTTGCCGTTGTATTTATATTGGTAAGCATTCTGCGTAGTTGCTGTATAATTATGCATTAACCCAAAAGGATAGTAATTATTAACTTCTACTATTTCCCCAGGTTTCCAAATGCTTATACAATTAGGCGGAAAAAAGGGATTCCAAGGTTCATCACATTGCTGAGAAAAATATTGTCTCGGCTGAACGAAACCATCTTTATTGGTATCACTGTAGCTTAACCTAACATTTCCTAAATGATCTTTATAATTGTATATATACTGATTCGTCAACACATCAAAATAACCTTCCGAAGTAGGAATAATCCTCAGTTTCATTACTGCAACCTCATTAGGATAACTACAAAGTCTCCTCCAAGGGGATCCTTCTGATGGCTTAGTAGATTTATACTGAAAACCATCCAGATAATTGGTTTCTATATCTCCAAAGAGCTTCTTTACTTTTGTTCCGTCTGCACGGTAAACATTTTGGGCTAGCTGTGCATTCTGGTTAATCTGGTTCGGTAAATTTAAATTAGGATATTGAAGATTCAATATCCTAATTTTTCAAAGATTACTTCAATTTAAAATTATAAGAAGTATAAAGTTTTTGCCTTAAAAAAACAACAATAATTCCACAATCTACTTATTATTTAAAACAGAGCTTGATAAAGGAATTTTGTTATTCTTTTTTGTATATAACTCATCTAATTTATACTTTGCATTTATATCTCCTTTTTCATATGCTTTTAATAAATAAAATAGTGCTTCATTTTTATCGGATTGTGATAGATATCCATTCCTTTTATCTAATATATTTAAAATGGTATAAGTATCAAAATAAGCTCTAGTATAATTATTTCTTTTTGCCATTTTTATTGAATAATATAAAAATTCTTGAGAGTGCTCAGAAATAATAAAATCTTTATATGCTTCTTGATAAGATATTGTGTCCCCATTAATAATTGCATTATCTAATAATTTTTTTATTCTTTTTCTATTTTGATAATTTTCCATATAAGGATTAGAGTCTTTTACAATTGTATCCATTGGAGTTGTTGTTGTTGTTATTTCATCATCATTTTTTTTAAAACATGAAAGTAAAATAGCTGTAGAGCATAGTATTAATAACGTTTTTTTCATAAATAATTATTTAAATTTAAAATCCTCCTGAAGTAGGATATGCTTTATTTTGTAATAGTTTAAATTGATGATAATAAGTTCTATTTATCTCTTTTCCATTTTTATAATATACAGCTGTTCCTAAATCATCTAGGGAATCAAGAGCATTATTTATACCTTTAATAGTATTTTTCCCTGTTATTAAATCCCATCCAACACTAATATATCCGTCAAAACCTATAACTGTAGTATTTGGATGTTTTTGAGAAATTTTTCTTGCCATAGAAATTTCCCCATTTAATTCACTTGCTGATAAGCAGGTATATAATATTAAAGTACTATGAGACAGCTTATCTACATTTTTCCAATTACTGTTCTTGCTATTCATATGTAAATCAAATTGCTCAGCAGTTACAATGGTTTTATTCCCATTAAACATGTAGCCAACATTTCCATGACCAAAAACTCTAAAAACACCATCATTGTTCGTAAAATTAAATTTCTTACTAACTTCTTTAAAAAGATTATGAAATATATACTCATCAGACTTTCCGAAAAAATTTACAGGATCTTCACCGATAAGTTTAGTACTATTCAAATAATTTTGCATCCAAGGACTCAATGAGTTTTCTCCACCATTTAAAAAATTCTGCAATACATCATAAGCTTCCTGTCCTTTATATGTGTCTGCTCCATTTCCACCACTTCCATCATACATAAAACCCATTTCGTAATATTTATAACCACCAAAAGATCCATTCCCATAAATGGTTGTATTGGGGTCAAAATCATCATTGAAAGCAGAATTGCTGCCATAAAAATCCTTCGGGTTGTAAGGAGCGTTTCCATCCGGATCTATAAAATTAACCGGGTTATCGAATGCATAATTATATGGTGAATACCTTCTCATAACTTCTGCCATAGGATCTACAACGCCCCATCTTCCAATAATCGGCACGTAGATCTTGCACCATAATCGTACATTCCTGTTTCTTGGAGTTCCTTGCCATTGTACTTATATTGTTTAGCATTCTGAGTAGTTGCTGTATAATTATGCATCAACCCAAAAGGATAGTAATTGTTTTCTTCAAGAACTTCTGCGCTGTTTCTTTATGAAACTTATTTATAGAATTAGGGTATTGAAATCTCAATACCCTAATTCTATAAATATTACCTCAATTTAGGAGTATAAGAAGTATAAAGTTTCTGTCCTAAAAAAAGATAGCAACTCCATTATTAGTCATAATCATATTTTAGTACAAAAACCCAAAACAAAATACACAAGAAAACAAATCCCAAGACAATTCTTCTGGATTCTTTTACAGCTTTTTTATCATCATAAAAAGTATTGATTTTATCTGTTAAATCATAATCGCCTATTAACCAAGAATCAAAATATATATGACCATATGCAATTCCTATTAATATAAGATACATCCATTTTCCAATTTCAAATTTATTTCCAAAAAAAATAACTCCTGGAAAAATCAATAAAAAAGCTAGAACTCCCGAAAGAGTCATACTTGAATAAAAATTTTTATTTTTATGTTCTTTATAATAGTAATGTGTTTGTAAATAACATTCATAATAGGCATAGAAATAAGCATTCTTTAGTTTGTTTTTCATAATTATTTAAGGATTTAATAAAATCAATTCTTTATTCTGGATCACCCCACGTCCAGATATTCCAGTAATTTACATTGCTATTATCAATCAACAAAGAAGCTGCTGGTCCCGAATAAGGCACAAAACCTGCTCCAAAACTAACAATTCCTCTGGAAATATAACCCGGATGATGAGTTTCTCTGAATTGTTCAAATGAAATAAATAATCCTAATTGTCCAATTCCTTTTACTACTTTGGAATTATTTAGTGCGTTTATTCCTTTGACATTGTTCATAAACTTTCTGCCAGAAATATATTTGTTACCATTCAAATATCCATTGCTCCTATATAAGTTATAAGTTTTAAAAATATTGGATGTTTTTATCATCTTACCTGAGCTCACTAAATTATTAGAAATATTAGCAGTGGTTCCCAAAGTAAGTCCGATTCCATTTGTTGCGTAAGATTGCGTCGTACTTGCATTATTTAGCAACCCCCAATAATCCAGATAATAATCGTCCCCTGTAACTTTCACGCTACGCATTATTCCTACATTTCCTTGGCCGTACATTTCATCACCTATTCTGTAACCGCTTTCGCTAGCGTCTCCTTCCCACCATTTTACATATCCATTTTTAAATGATATTCCACTTACACTTCCACCATTTAGAAAATAATTGTACATCGAACCGGCAGCATTTCCTGTAAAAGTGTAACCGCCACCATTACCTCCAGCACCATTATAATTAAACCCCATTTCGTAATATTTATAACCACCAAAAGAGCCATTTCCGTAAATGGTTGTATTGGGGTCAAAATCATTACTGAAAGCAGAATTGCTGCCATAAAAATCCTTCGGGTTGTAAGGAGCATTTCCATCTGGATCTATGAAGTTGATAGGATTATCAAAAGCATAATTATAAGGTGAATGTCTTCTCATATCTTCCGCTAATGGATCTACAACACCCCACTTCCAATATCAGGCATGTAGAATCTTGCACCATAATCATATTGACCAGTTTCCTGAAGTTCCTTGCCATTGTATTTATATTGGTAAGCATTCTGAGTAGTTGCTGTATAATTATGCATTAACCCAAAAGGATAGTAATTATTAACTTCAACTATTTCCCCAGGTTTCCAAATGCTTATACAATTAGGCGGAAAAAAGGGATTCCAAGGTTCATCACATTGCTGAGAAAAATATTGTCTCGGCTGAATGAAACCATCTTTATTGGTATCACTGTAGCTTAACCTAACATTTCCTAAATGATCAGTAAAATTGTATATACTGATTCGTCAACACATCAAAATATCCTTCCGAAGTAGGGATGATTCTGAGTTTCATTACTGCCACTTCATTAGGATCGATAACGACAAGCCCACCACCGGATGATGCTTCTGATGGCTTAGTAGATTTATACTGAAAACCATCCAGATAATTGGTTTCTATATCTCCAAAGAGCTTCTTTACTTTTACCCCGTCTGCACGGTAAACATAATTGGTCACCTGCGCATTTTCGGTAATCTGCTTCGGTAAATTTAAATAATTATACTAAATAAATTATTGCGTCGTCACATTTAGAATAAGAATAATCATCTACCTTCATATTTATGCTTTTTACTATAAAAATAAAACGAGCAACCATTTAGATTACTCGTTTTTGAGTTATTTTTTATTTAATCCTATTAATAAAGATTACCAACATATTTAAAACATTTCCTTATTCTTTAATAAATTCATATTTTTTCATTTCATCAGGATCTCCATTCCATATATATAAACTCAAAGGTTTATTGTTTCCAAATATACCTTCTCCTGAAAAGTAAAAAGTAATACCTCCATCTTTTTGATTCCCAAGTGAATAATAAGTGATCTCTATCCCTTTATCAATTCCATCTATAAGTCCACCTTCAGCATCATTAATCAACTTCCAAGTACCATCGCAATTTAATTTTTGATTTTCATTTCTTGGAAAAGAACTAATAATATAATAATTTAAATCTTTTAAAGTACAAGTTCCATCTCGCTTTAACGTAAAGGAAGCACCATCATTAGATTTCCATTTACCTATAAAGTACGTTCTTTCAATTTTTTGGTCTCCACAACCAGAGAAAAAAATCAATATAATTATTAAAAAAAAATATCTTACCATTTTTTCATTTTTAAAATTTCAGTCCAAATAATTGTTTGGGTTGTTTTTGAGCCCCATCCTTTTTCAAATTTTTCATTTATTGCTTTTCCAGCAGTATTTTGCCAAATAGGTAAATATCCTAAAACTGGTGGTCGTGATGCTGATTGCATTGTGGAACTATTTTTTACTACGAACTCTACTGAAATTGTATGATTTCTATAATTGGGTGTTGCACTCCAGTTCAAATCATAAGAACCTAAAAATGTTACTGCTAAATTACCAGTTAATCCTCCCGTTAATAATGTCGAATAATCTTTTATATAAAGACCAACCCCTTTAATTCCACCTAATCTATATGATTGAGTTCCTTCTAATTTTTGCCCATGTAATACATTATATAATATTTGTTCTCTCGCATTCTCAACATTAGAATGTTTTTTCAACATTTCGGTCATCAAATCCCCATTAGTAAAATTTCTACTTCTAGCGCCTGTTCCAGAAAGCCATTCAACACCTAGTCCAAATGGTGTTATTTCTTTATTTGACTTAGGCAAATCAGGACAACAATCTTTAGCTCCAACATCTGTAAAATCATTTCCATCAATATAATTTTGCATCCAAGGGCTGAGTGAGTTTCCACTGCTAGCAGGATTTAAAAAATTCTGCAATACATCATAAGCTTCCTGTCCTTTATATGTGTCTGCTCCATTACCACCAGCTCCATCATACATAAAACCCATTTCATAATATTTATAACCACCAAAAGATCCATTTCCATAAATGGTCGTATTGGGATCAAAATCATCATTGAAAGCAGAATTGCTGCCATAAAAATCCTTCGGGTTGTAAGGTGCATTTCCATCCGGATCTATAAAATTAACCGGATTGTCGAATGCGTAATTATAAGGTGAATACCTTCTCATAACTTCTGCCATAGGATCTACAACTCCCCATCTACCAATCTCAGGCATATACATTCTTGCGCCATAATCATACATTCCCGTCTCTTGCAATTCCTTGCCATTGTATTTATATTGATAAGCATTCTGCGTGGTTGCTGTATAATTATGCATCAACCCAAAAGGATAGTAATTATTAACTTCTACTATTTCGCCAGGTTTCCAAATGCTTATACAATTAGGCGGAAAAAAGGGATTCCAAGGTTCATCACATTGCTGAGAAAAATATTGTCTTGGCTGTATAATCCCATCCTTATTGGAATCGCTATAACTTAACCTTACGTTTCCTAAATGATCTGTATAATTGTATATATACTGATTCGTTAACACATCAAAATATCCATCCGAAGTAGGGATGATCCTTAGTTTCATTACTGCCACTTCATTAGGATCGATAACGACAAGCCCACCACCGGATGATGCTTCTGATGGCTTAGTAGATTTATACTGAAAACCATCCAGATAATTGGTTTCTATATCTCCAAAGAGCTTCTTTACTTTTACCCCGTCTGCACGGTAAACATAATTGGTCACCTGCGCATTTTCGGTAATCTGCTTCGGTAAATTTAAATAATTATACTGAATTGATGAAATCCCTTTATCCATATGGGTTTTCATATTACCGTTATCATCATAGGTGATGGTATTGGGCACAGCTAAGAACGGGTATCCCGAAGGGTTTTGTTGTTCTTCAGTCACTTTGGTCAGCCTGTTTCCTGTGTAATCATACTTCAGATTGTCGATCACAGTAGCTATTGAGGCTCCTGCAAGCATGCCTTCAGATCTTTTCAGGTGCATCATATTTCCATTCAGATCATAATCTGCTATTTCGAAATATTCTTTCCCGGTTTCATTTCCTGCTTTCTGATAAAAGCCTGCTGAAAGCCTGTTGAGCGCATCATACGAGTATCCGTATCGTTTGAGCGGCTCGTTTTCCTGCGTGGATGTTTTCCAGTCTACCTCTACAATGCTGCCATTGTATTTAGGCTTTACCATAAGCCCCGGATAATCGATATTGGGCGTCTGCAGACCTTCTACCGTATTATATTTTACCCTGTAGGCAAAAAGGTCAGTTCCCAGATTATCGGGGTCATTCACTGCAGTGAGCCATCCCCGCATGTTATAGCTGTAGTCTACAGTCTGCAGTGGCAGATTGATGGTAGTTCCGCCTACTTTTTTGGTCTTCAGCTGCGAGAGCTCATTGTATTCGTTTCTTGTCAGAATTTCTTCAGGCTGAGTATCGATCTGATGTTTCTGCACCAGTAATCGGCCTTGGTCATCGTAGTCAAAAGTTTGCGTAATCAGTTTTTCGGTATCTGCAGCAAGTCTTTTATGCTGTACAATGCTGCGTTTTACAAAACCTGCAAAATCGATCTCAGATGATGTTTTAGTATATCCTCCCAAATGGTTGATACTGTGGCTACCGACAGGTCTTGCCTGATTGTCATACCAAAGGAAAGTTTTTGTCCAGCCGTTATCTTCGATGTTTTTTACGTAAGAAGCAGTTGCCATCCCCTGTGTAGTGACTACAGCTCCGGCCGCGTTGTTCAATACTTTCTGATCCTGATTGATGATGTAATCAGGAATGTTTACGTCAGCCGGAAGAGGCGGGTAAGTATCATAATAATTGACGCTGAGAATAGTCATACTTCCCGTAGGGAAAGCTTCTTTGGTGTAATAGATTTCTGTTCCGTTCTGTATGATAGGAGTTGTACTTCTTTTTTCATTATTTCCGGCATTGGCACTCATATTATCCAGTGCATTCTGCATAGTCTGGCGTGTTGCAGTATTGGCAAAAAAACCGGTATATACAGCTCTTCCGTACTGATCATATTTAGTAAACATCCATCCGCGGGTTCCAAAGCTGTTATTTGTGGTTCTTAATACTGCATCCTGTGAGAGTACAGGTCTGTTTTGCTTATCGTACACGATATATTCCCATCCTTTTCCGGGTAGCTTTTTTTCTATCATACGATTCCAGCCATCGTATCGGTACTGATAACATAAGTTGTCGAGTACCGTTTCAGAAAGTACCGTATTGACAGCCATCGGTGGGATTACATAGACGAGCTGGCTGTATTCATTGTAAACGTAATAGGTATCCGTAACCAATGCTGTTCCCACGCCTTTTCTGGTCAGCACAACCTGCCCTTCCTTGTTTTTGTATTGCACCGAGGTATTTTGATCTTCATCGGTTACGGTATTTTTGATAAGGATGCCTCCTGCATACGTTCCGTTCTCAGAAGGTACAGCTTCTGTTCTGCCTTCCAGCCACGAACTGATCACTGTATATTTTTTAACTTCTCCTGTTGTATTGGTATTATACTGTACCGTCGAGGGATGGCTTTGCCAGTCTTGTCCCGGTGCTATATTCCCCAGCACTCTTGAGAGCGGAGAATTTTCGAGCACCGAATGAGAAAAAGGGCGGTTATCTCCATAGACCGTTACGGCGTTGGTTTTTACGGCTGCTGTATCCTGAACGGCGCCGTTTAGGGTACTCATCGGTACAGGATACCAGCTGTCTACGGTTCTTCCGTGGCTGTCATAAGGGATATGCTGCACCATATCTTTTCCTGTAGGTGATGCTTTGATGCTGACTGCCTGAAAAGGTCTTCCGAAACTGTCGAAATATTGAACATTTTCCGAAACCTTGGTACAGTCTCCATTGAGGCATGTTTTGCTGTAAATATAATTTTCTGTGGCGGTAAGGTTGCCCTGTGCAGAAACTGCCGCTGCAACCCATAGCCCGAATATGCTTAAAATCTTTTTCATGTTGGTATGTTTTAACATAGGTTGATAACAAATTGCCGGATGCTTAGTTCTTGGTGAAACCTAAGCATTGATGCCGGATGTGAACAGAGATCCTGCTCGCTGTTGATCAATCCGCTGTTTTTGTTATCCGATTTAATTTTTGTAGTGATACTGGTATTCTTTGAGCTTTTTAACAACGGTATTTCCGGCGGCATCTTTTTCAGCTTTTTTTATTGTTTTCAGCCTTCCTGCATCATCATACTCATAAATCTCACGCTGTCCGTTTGCTGAAGTCATGGTTGTAAGACCTTGTAAAGGATTGTAGGTATATGTGGTGATGTGATAATTAGCCATTGAGCTATCTTTCCGAAGGTTATCCAATGCATTGATAAGATTGTTTTCCGTGGTAGGGTCAACGTTGTCAAAGTTCGAAGCATTGACGGCAGCAGTCACCAGAGAGTTGTTTATTGCATCATTATATGTTGCACCTTCAATTTTGGCAATGACCTGGGTCTTGTCGTATCCAAAGATAAATGCCACCGGTTTTCCTGCTTCAGAAGATATTTGTACCGGATTGCCACGGTGATCATAAACATCCATTTTTACAGTTGCCCTCATGCTGCCGTCCGCAATATTGGCAGAATAAACCGAGGTCGGCAGAAGTGATAGGTTGTCATATTTTATAACCGTTTTTGAAATGATTTTGCCATTCTTTTTTTCTTCTGTAATGACTGGAACACCAGTCATATTAGCGTTTACCAAATGTGCATACTCCGGCTGTGTAGTGACATAGGTAAGAAATCGCTCAGAAACATCTCCGTCTGCCGTATTTTTCACATAGTAAGGTTTAAGATTAGATATTCCGATAAGTGTTTCTGAAGCTGCTTCCAGAGTTCCTCCTCCCGGATAGAACGCTTTGCTTACTGACCCTGTTTTTTTGATATAAGCCGTTTTAGATTTAATCTTGCTTGATATGCTGAAATCATATTCTTCATTGAAATAATGATCAAGCTCGTAGGTATATGTCTCTGAGTTCAAAAGTATATTTTGCTCATCATAGATTTCCTTTTTTTTCATCAGCCCCTGTTTGGTTATATTGTAGTAAGGCCAGAAATACGAAGATTCCCACGAAGTTCCTCCCGTTTGCTGTTTGGGATAATCATCTGGATTTTCGAAGGTATAGCGTGTAGAGCCAAGACCAGCTTCAGAGACTTTTACATTTTTATATAAAATGTAGGTGTCATTTCCTCCTTCTTCGTTTTCAAATACATATCCACTGGCACTGTTGACCTTATCAAAAGCATCGTAATGATACTCTACGGTTCTTTGAGGTGTTGTATCGTTGATTCCGGCATAAGATTTAATATATTTCAGTCTTGAATTTCCACCTTTTATTGCATTTCTGTAGGGCTGCGGAAGGAATTTGGTTTCGCTTACAGAGTATGTTCCTGTACCACTGACATAGGGATCATAAACAGCAGTTAATGTATAGTTTCCGGGATACAATGCAAAAACATATGATCCAGTGTAATCAGTAATATTATCTCGAATAATCTCAGACCCTTTTTTCAAAACAAATTTTAGATTTTGTGGTGGTATAGGTGGCTTTGGAGTACCCGGCAGAGTATCATCGGGAAAAGGAGGACGTACCCAACTCGATTTTTTCTGGATATTTAAATATAATACATATCTTTTTTTCTTGGCGAAATTTCCAGGTATAGTGAAATTAAAATCATTTGATTGTTGTGTATTTACAGTATTATTAATAATACTTTCCATATATTGGATTTTATCATTATATTCTGTACTTTCCTCTATACTGGAAAGATATGCCGGATCATTAAAATCAAAAAAAAGTTCCCCTTGTTCATATTCATATTGGGTAAATGCTCCCTGAGGAGATATTATTTTTTCTAAGTGTGATACTCCGTTATACACAAAGCTTGTACGTTCTGTTTTATTTCCGTTTTTATCTCTTTTTTCGATGTAGTTTAATATTCTTCTTCTCTTAAGAACTTCTGCAGGCAAAGCAGATATTTCAGAATTGAAGACATAGCTAGAAATGGTTTCCCCTGAAGGATTTTTTAGAGTTAGGCTCTGTAAATTATAAGGATCATTAACAGATTTTTCAAGTGCTTCATCGTAAATATGGTTTAAAATTATTTCACCTTTTCTGCTTTTAAGACTTTTGAGACGATACATTTCATACAGGCGAATATTTACTGAGTATTTATCCTTTTTCTCATAAGTAAAACTGATTAGTGACACCCCTGAAGGATTCTTAATTTCTGTCAGCATATACGCTGAATTGTATTCTGCACCGAAAAACTCATCGGCAAATTTATACCGATGCACATTTACTGTGTTGAAGAAATATTGATATCCCTGATCGTCTGTAAGGGTGAAATTTTTAATCTTAAGCGTTGCGGTAATAGTGTTATCTCTTTCATAGCTGATCTTCATGTTATCTGCTGTAGTTTTCAGCAGTGAAAAAGTATTGTTGACAATATCCCTTTTAATGGTAAATTTTCCGGAATAGCCGGGAAGATTGTAATAATAAATATCATCAAACTCGTTTTTGATATAATTTGGAGCTGATGCATTATTATAAGACTCATCGGCAAGATCACCCATTACTTTTTTGTAAATCACTCCGCCTGCACTAAAAGACCATCCGGCGCCCACATCTGATACGCGATCATTATCTTTGGTAAGGCTATTATAACTCAATCCCAATGGATAGCTGAAATTTCCTGCATTCCCTGGCAGTTCGAGCAAAGGAATCTGTATAGATGGCTGACCTGTCTGTACAGAAACGGGAGCATCAGAATATTTTGACATAGATGCCATAGAAGGCGAAGCAATTGGGGTTGTTACATAGTCGCCCACGCTTGACTGCGCATAAATACTTTCTTTTCCATAGATGCAAAATAGCAACAGCAGTATTATTTTAATATATTTATTTTTCTTCATGTAAGTTTATTTTTTAATCAATTTAGCATTAGCAGTCTTCTCAGTATCCGTTTTCACAACGACCAAATACGCCCCCTGAATCAAATTCTGCGTATTAATTTTAGTTACCTTATTCTTGGTTTTCAAACTCTGAAGCTGTCTTCCTCCCATATCGTAAATAATAATATCCGCTTCCTTAAAGCCTTGATCTGAGCCTGTCGAAGAGTCAAATCCGATTTCAACGTAAGCATAATCCGATACCGGATTAGGATAAATCTTAATATTCTGCTTTTCTATTAACTGATCAATTTGCGAATCTCCCAGCTTTACAATCTTCCAGTTCTCTTTTCCTAGTTCTTCAGCGCTTGTTCCCGCTAAAACAATAGAACCATCCTTATTCATCTTCAGATCAGAAAGCCTTTCCTCTTTCTTCCTTGATTCTCCTTTTACATGTTTTCGCCACTGCTCGTTTCCATTATTGTCGATATAAAGCATCCAGAATGTTTCATCATCAGCTTCAATTTTTCCTTCTGCCTGCGTGTAACCACCCAACAATATTCCTTTGGTCAGGTCTTGGTTCTTTTCTCTTTTATCCTGACTCTTATTAATCACATTCATTCCCATCAGGATATCTCGATTCTTAAAATTGTAAGATTTCTGCCACTGTTCATCTCCTTTTGTGTTTAAAGAAATCAGCCAAACATCAGTTCCTTCTTCAATTCCCACAGTTTTGTTTCCCGATCTTTCCGACCTTGATTCTCCACCAATAATATATCCCGAAGAAGTAAAAACCATTGTTCTCAAATGATCATCACCTTTACCCCCGAAATTCTTTTCCCATTCTACTTTGTTGTCTTTGGTAAGTTTGATTACCCAGTAATCGCCTTCACCGAAATTGTTGGTAGTTTTTGGTTGATAGTTGATAGTTGAACTTCCTGCTTCCATCCTCCCGCTTCCTACAAAAGCACTACTCCGCGAATAAACTCCTAACAACGCTCCTCCGTCTGGAGTCGGGATCATCTTTTCCACTTCATCCAAACCTCTTCCACCTAATATTAATTCGGAAAGAACTTTTCCATTTTTATCGAGCCTTGTTACGGTCACATCTTTAGAGCCGAATCCGTTGGCTGAATTCTGAACATTTCCTGCCACCATAAAACCAAAGTCTGCGGTCTGAATCACAGATCTTGCCTCTTCATCCTGAGAAGTTCCCAGAGTTTTCTGCCACAATTCATCTCCGAATTCATTAATTCTGATCAGCCAGATATCAGATCCACCTTTAGAAGCATCTTTTTTGTCTAGACCCAGTCCGGAATGCGAAGTTCCCGCCAAAAGAAAACCTCCTTCCTGCGTAGCAATTGTTGCTGATAAAAAATCGTGGTTTTGTCCTGAGAAATATTTCTCCCAGACTTCTTCTCCCTGTTGATTGAGTTTTACGAGATGAAAATCGTAGCCGTTATTCTGCTTTGAAGCTACAGATGACACTGCAGTTTTACCTGCTGCCTGAATACTGCTCCCTGTGATTAGATATTGCTGATCAACTGTCGTGGTAACCTGAGAAAGAAAATCCTGAGTAGAAGATTTAATATCTTTCTGCCATATCACCTCCTGAGCATTTAGAATAGCGGTACTGCTTAGCAGTAATGCACTCATGTAGAGTTTTTTCATGATTTGCGTTTTTTAATGGTTATTATTTTTTTGCGAATTTAACTTTTTTTAACACATGTTACAACTGTTTGATACAAGTCTTGTAAGTATATGATTTTATGCTGCAAAAGAAAATCATTGTTGCGACAAAAAATGACGTGTTATTTTATATCATGAAGCACTGAAAAATTTAGGTTTATTTATGTATTGATCTCCATTCCACAATTGGACAATACAGAAAAGATGAGACTTTCGAAGCTTAATAATTAATTTCTGTTTCTAATAAATTTAATAACAATCAAGTAGAATGTTTGTGTATTTATTAATTATTATTGTTTAATATTGAATATGTCGAAATATTTTCTAAATTTGTTCTTATTCTTAAATAAAAACACAATGACGACAAAACAATCCAACAGGCTGAACATGGCCA
>Ga0308157_10006060_pt1 | contig 14686 bp, 12 predicted proteins | sample PhyBR1_FD_201035 | JGI IMG/M metagenome (GOLD analysis project Ga0308157, IMG submission 201035) | Phyllosphere microbial communities from UC Gill Tract Community Farm, Albany, California, United States - DLSLB.R1 | ecosystem: Host-associated > Plants > Phyllosphere > Unclassified | place: USA...
AAGTCGTTTATTTATCTGTGTGGCAATTCTTTAGGCTTGCAACCCAAAGTAGCAAAAGAGGTGTTAGGTAAACAACTAGACAACTGGCAAAACCTCGCCGTAGAGGGTTGGTTTGAAGGCGAGCAACCTTGGATGTTCTATCATAAAGAACTAAAACGGCTAATGGCTCCGATTGTTGGTGCTAATGAAGCTGAGGTGTGCCCAATGAATACTCTTACGGTAAACTTACACTTATTGATGGTAAGTTTTTATCGCCCAACTCAAACTCGTTATAAGATTATCATGGAGGCTGGTGCATTTCCATCAGACCAATATGCGATAGAAAGTCAGGTGCGATTTCATGGTTTCGACCCAAAAGATGCGATTATAGAAGTGGCACCAAAGCAAGGTGAATACACACTTAAAACAGAAGATATTATTGCTGAAATAGAGAAAAGTGGTGATGAAATTGCTTTAGTGCTTTTTGGCGGCATTAATTATTTCACGGGGCAGTTGTTTGATATGGCAGCCATTACTAAAGCAGGGCATCAGAGGGGCGCTAAGGTAGGTTTCGACTTGGCGCATGCCGCAGGAAATGTACCTTTGCAACTGCACAATTGGGATGTTGATTTCGCTTGCTGGTGCTCTTATAAATATCAAAATGCCGGCCCAGGTGGTATCAGTGGTATTTTTGTGCATGAAAAGCATTTTTCAGATCAGTCTTTACATCGCTTTGCGGGATGGTGGGGCTACCAAGAAAGTAAACGTTTTTTAATGGAAAAGGGCTTTGTACCAGAAGCTGGCGCTGATGGATGGCAGGTGAGTTGTACGCAGGTAATGCCCATGGCTTTGTACCACGCATCTTTGCAGCTGTTTGAAAAAGCTGGCTTTATGGAGCCGTTAAGAGCGAAAAGCAAAATTTTAACTGCTTACTTATATTACATTATCAGCGAAGTTAATACTTTGTTAGGGGAAGAACAGTTCAAAATTATTACACCTCAAAATATAGATGAAAGAGGTGCTCAGGTCTCTATCATTGCAAAAAAAGACGGAAAAAAAATCTTTGACCATTTGGTTAAAAACAATGTGTTAGGAGATTGGAGAGAGCCAAATGTAATTAGGTTAAGTCCGGTACCAATGTACAATAGTTTCGAAGATGTATTTAAAACTGGAGAATTACTTTTAGCCGTTAGTAAATCAATATAAAATGATTAATTACAACCCAAAGGAGTGGATTAGTTTCATCTTTCTTTTCCATAAAGCGGATACTTTCTATAAGCTTTGGAAATTGATGTTGAGCGTTGCGATATTCTCTGGAATTATCGCCTATTTAGAACTTAACCATATTAAATTAGCAGAAACCAGCTACATCAAAAATGTAGGCATGATGCACAATTTACTTGGTTTTGTGATTTCTATGTTGCTGGTTTTTAGAACCAATACTTCTTACGACAGATGGTGGGAAGGTAGAAGATTATTAGGAAGTTTAGTAAATGTAAGTAGAAACTTTGCTATTAGGATTAATGCACTAAATTTAAGTAAAGACGATAAAGAATTCTTCAAATATGCTATTGCCAAGTATGCATTTGCATTAAAAGAGCATCTGAGAGAAAAACAATATTTCGGTAAAAACAGCTTTTTAATTGAAATTGATGGCGGCAAACATATTCCAAATCAAGTGGCGGTTAGCATTACCAATAAGCTTTTCGACTTGCAACGCAATGGAAAAGTAACTCCCGAACATTTGATAACGTTGAGTAACGATAGTACCCAATTTACAGATATTTGTGGTGCCTGCGAACGTATCAAAAACACGCCGATACCTTATTCTTACAGTGCTTTTATCAAGAAATTTATCTTCGTTTACGTAATTACATTGCCCTTTGGCTGGGTATTTAGCTTAGGCTATTTTGTTGTAGTTATTGTGCCTTTTGTATTATATGTTTTAGCCAGTTTAGAACTTATAGCCGAAGAAATTGAAAATCCTTTTGGCACAGACGCCAATGACTTGCCAGTGGACGAAATAACGAATAATATCGAAAAACACGTAGGGGAGATATTGGGGTAGATAAAGGATTAAGGAGCAAGGAACAAAGACTTAAAACATGCAAAATCTTTACGATTTGTGTTTTATACTCAGTTTAAGCCCTAAATGTCCAAATCCTTATTCTTTGCTCTTTTATCTTTGCTCCAAATTATGATTAAAATCGCTTATCATCCTATCTACGCACATCCTTTACCGGAGGGGCATCGTTTCCCGATGTTGAAATATGAGTTGATACCAGCGCAGTTATTACACGAAGGAACCATAGAAAGCCAGCATATATTTGCTCCAGAACCTACCGCAGAAGAGAATATCTTAGCTACGCACCAAGCTAATTATTGGCAGCAGCTAAAAGACTTGACTTTACCTTACAAAGACCAACGAAGGATAGGCTTTCCGCTAGATGCGCAATTGGTAGAACGAGAAATTAGAATTGCTCAAGGAACCAACGACGGCGCAATTTATGCTCAAAAAAATGGCATTGCATTTAATGTAGCAGGTGGTACGCATCATGCTGGCAGCAATTGGGGTGAGGGTTTTTGTTTGTTAAATGACCAAGCTATTGCGGCTAATTATCTGTTAAATAATAATTTAGTAAAGCGAATATTAATAATTGATTTAGATGTGCATCAAGGAAACGGCACTGCCGAAATATTTGAAAAAGAAGAGCGAGTGTTCACTTTTTCTATGCATGGCGATAAGAACTTCCCGTTTAGGAAAGAAAAATCAGACTTGGATATTCCTTTAGCAGATGGCACTAGCGATGATGAGTTTATCTCTATCTTAAACGAACAACTACCTTTAATCATCAAAAAGCACCAACCAGATTTTGTGTTTTATCTTTCTGGCGTAGATGTTTTGGAAAGTGATAAGTTAGGGAAATTGGCACTAAGTAAGCAGGCTTGTAAACAACGTGATTTAATTGTTCTAGAGACTTGTTTAAAGCAGGGATTGCCTTTGCAAGTGAGTATGGGCGGCGGCTATTCTGAAGATATTAAAATTATTGTTGATGCGCATTGCAATACGTTTAGAACAGCTTTTGATTTACATGGTGGTTAGCACATTAGAATCAAAGCTTTAATACAGTTTTATTTAACTAGCTTAATATGATTTACAGAAGCCGCTTTATAGAAATTGAGCCCGAATGTTTGAATTTATGAAGCCAAGTTACAAGGAAGTAATGACCAAATTCAAAGATCTCTCCACTACGGTCGGGATGACGTTGCGGAATGTTTGGGAAAGAAAACGATATAAACTTAACCGATTAACCTCGCGATAGAATTGGGATTTACCAGTTCAACAATAAACCAGTTACATTAATATATTATTGCTATTGGCCACCAACGGCTCTGGCAAGTTATCCTCACCAAACATATCTCTCAAATCAATTTCAATGGCACGGCTCATAGCGCTAATGGGAACGTCATTTGCATTACCTTCAAAAGGGTTTTCGGTACTTTCACCAATTTGCTCTAAAGTAAAAAACACCCAGCCAACCATTACACTAATTGGTACGGTAAGCCAAACAAATTCTGGCCCTAGCTTAGCAAATTCGCTTAAAAAACCTAATGGAAGCATGAAAGAAAGCAAATACACAAACATTACATTAATGCTGGCAAATTGTCTTGGATAAGGAAAATTCTTAATCCTTTCGCTCTTGCCTTGTTGCTCATAAAGCTCTTTTAACAAAGCTTGCATTTCAACATAGTTCAGGTCAGAAAGCGTTCCATTTTCGTTTAAACCCCTTAACTGAGAAGACTGTAAGGCTAAAATTTGTGCTGCTTTATTTTTCTTTTTTAAAATGAAATCAAGTTCGTCGCCACTTACATACTTTCCAAGGTCATCCGTTAAATTTCCTTCCCATTCCGGTACCGTGTAATACTGCAAATATTCTCTATTATAGCTTCTGCTCTTTACGTTTTCCCAGGTTCTACATTCTCGCAATTGAAAGCGTAAAGCAGTTAACCATGCAAAATGACGATAAATAAGTTCCTTATGAACAGTAGTTTCTTCACTTCCTGCACGCACCATATCTTTCACCATAATACCCCAGGTTCTGCTACTGTTTACAATTGCACCCCAAATCTGTCGGGCTTCCCAAAGGCGATTATAAGTTTGCGTATTTCTAAATCCCGCAATAAATGCAGTTGCTGTACCTACTAGTGCCACCGGTACCCACGGAATAGCCAGCCACTTTAACTCAAAAAAATAAAACAGTGCGGTAGGGATAGCACTTATCACTATCAAATAATATATTTTCCTTCTAGTCCAAGGAATAAAATGTTGCAGTTTATATAATCTTCCGCTATTCATAATTGTAGTTTAGTGCCCTGCACCAGTAATTTTTAATTCGTTCAAGTCAACTTGCAACTCTGCTTTTCTAATTTCCTCGTCGCTGTAGAACTTCTCTTTACGTAGCTTAAATAGTTCCTTTCGTTGCAATGCGTAGATAGATAACATCACATGGTGATAAGAATGTATTTCTTCAATTTGAGTTTCGTTACATTCTAACGAATCTAACTGCTTTCTACCGTCTTCAATACTTGCCTCCAAGCCATCTTTGTAAAAACCTATTAGTTCGTTTTCCGACACTTTATCTAGGTGTTTTTCGTTAATCACCATCAGTGCTAGTTCATCAAGCTTCAACTGAATACCGGTCTGTTGTTCTTCACTCCGCATCGTTACATCTATTTCCTTCAGTTTAATTAACTTGATAATAAACGGCAATGTTAAACCTTGCACCACCAAGGTCACAAAAATCACCACGAATGTGATGAAAATGATAAGGTTTCGATGTGGAAAAGCTGTGCCATCTATTAACAACGGAATGGATAAAGCCGTTGCCAAAGAAACTACACCCCGCATACCTGCCCAGCCAATTACTAACGGACCTTTCCAACCTGGAGACGGGTCTTTTCTAATTTTAGCGCTTAACCATCTCGGTACAAAAGCGGCCGGGTAAATCCACAAAAAACGCAGCGCAATGGTAATTGAACTGATAATTAGCCCATATTTAATGCCATCCCAAATAGAATAATCTCCTAAACCGTGGATAATTTCTGGCAATTGTAAGCCTATCAATACAAAAACTAAGGCATTCATTACAAAAATCAGTGTAGTCCAAACGCCAAGCATATTTAATCTGGTACTTCCAGTTTGGAAAATCTCGTGCGAGCGCCAAGAAATAAACAAACCACCAGTAACAACAGCCATTACCCCAGAATAATGAAATTGCTCTGCTGCAAGAAATAAAATGTAGGGCGTCATCACTGTTAATGCTGCATCTATTGCTGGTGTTGTAGGTAAAAACCGATGTATAACGTACATGACATGAGCGCCCGCTAAGCCGACAACAATGCCCATACCTGCCATTAAAAAAAACTCTCCGGTGGCCGCTTGCATAGAAAAAGTACCACTTATTACAGCGACTAACGCAAATTTAAATACGATAAGTGACGATGCATCATTTACCAAACTTTCGCCCTCTAAAATAGTTAATATCCTTTTCGGAACTTTTATTCCTTTAAGTACCGTAGCAGCAGCAACCGCATCTGGCGGAGATACAATACCGCCCAACAAAAAGCCTAAAGCTAAAGTGAAACCTGGAATTAGAGATGCAGAAGTGTAGGCTATGATCGTTGATGTGAAAAAAACCAATCCGAACGCCAACAAAGCAATGGGACGCTTCCATTTCCAAAAATCGTTCCATGAAGTATACCAAGCTGCCTCATAAAGTAAAGGCGGTAAAAAAATCAAGAAAATTAGGTCTGGATCTAAATGCAGTATTGGCATACCAGGAATAAAACTGATCCCCAAACCCGCCACAACCAAGAAAATAGGGTAGGCTACCTTAATGCGCTGTGCCAGCATTACCAACAAAAAAACGACAAAAAGGAGTGCTAATATTAAGAGTATATTGTGATGCATAGGGTAGATTTTCTACGAAAATATGATTTTGTTATGGTAAATAAAGATGGCCCTTCGAGTTTTTTGTACATGGATTTAATTAAAAGATTAGCCAAAAATAAAATATGCTGAAATTTAATATGGAATTAGATGTTTTAACGCATCCATACATAGATGAAAAAGCAACAATTATTACTCACAAACCCTTGCACAGAGAATTGGGACGATATGCAGACTTCTAAAGTTGGCCGCTATTGTGAAACCTGCACAAAGCATATTGTAGATTTAACTACAAAAACAGACGCAGAGCTGATAGCATTTTTCAAAAAGAAAAAAGACAATGTTTGCGGTAGGTTATTATCTACTCAACTTAATAGAGACTTGGTTACTCCGGCTCAAAAAAGTAATTGGCAATGGTTGTTGCCTATTGCCTTGGGCGCAAGTATTTTCACTCCAGCTAAAGCCGATCAGCTGAAACCTGTTATTGTTCAAAATGACAACCTATTATCTTCTGATTTTTCTAATGCTCAACTGAGCGATGTAAAAGTAACAAAGGACAATATTGTACAAGGAAAAGTGCTTAATGAAGAAACTGGGAAACCTTTAGCCAACGTTAAAATCAAAAGAAAAGGATTTAACAATGTGATTGCCATAACGGATAGTGCTGGAAACTTCAAATTACTACTTTCCGATCAAGATAAAACAGGAACTTTTACTTTTGAGTTAAATGGATTTACAGTCGCAGAACAAATAATTTCTAATAACATGGTCGTAAAAATGGGTGAGCTACGTATCATGCTGGGAGGTATTGCAACTATCAATACATCCAATGAACCCTTGTACGTTGTTTATTCTGGCAAGAGAAGTTGCGAAGTCGATCTAAAAAAGATTAATCCTGACTGGATTGAAAAGGTTGATATTTTAAAAGATGCAAAAGCAGCTGCTCTTTATGGTTCAAAAGGAGCTAACGGTGTGGTGTTGGTTGAAATTAAAAAACAATACGCCAACAAGATAGATTTCTCCAAAAAAAAGTAATTTAGGGAATGATAAGATATTTTTTGGTGCTTTGCTGTATCATCATCACTGCTTGTAATTCTAAAAAGACTGCCGATAAAAAGGTAGATAGTATTATTTCATCGGAAGATACTACATCAATAGCAACGCATCATCAACCAAAAGAAGATGTAAAATTGACCTATCTAGATTCTGTTAAGAGAAATATCTTAGCCAATGCTCAATCTTCGTCAGAAACGATAATTTACCCATTTTCTTTGGAAGGTAGCTTTAGTGCCGAGGGAAATGAAGGCAAAGCATTCTACTTCAACAATGTTGTTAATAAAATTGAAATCACATTCTTTGGCGAAACAGGAAAAGCATTCTATAGCTATCAATTTCAAAATGACACTATTAACGTAGTGCAGCAACGCTTTAACTATCGCACAAATCTTAAAGAGGTAAAATCGGAAAAGGATATTGTAAAAGGTGATAGAATAGCGTTTACTACAGATTTACAAGGTAAATTAATTAGTGGCACTAATAGCGAAGCCGACTTGACTACTTTTTTTGAACTCAAAAAAGTAGTTCCGTTCAGTTTGAAATAACAATTTAACTATCTTCGCCCTGTGTTAGAAATTGTATATCAGGACGAGTATCTCATTGCTATCAATAAACCTCATGGCTTATTAGTGCATCGCTCTAAAATAGCAGATGATGCCAAGGAATTTGCGCTACAAATGTTGAGAGACCAAGTTGGTAGGCATGTAAATCCAACCCACCGGCTCGATAGAAAAACTGGTGGCGTATTGCTTTTTGCTTTCGATAAAGAAACAGAAATTGCCATGCAAAAACAGTTTCAAGAAAGCTTAGTCGATAAAAATTATTTAGCAATTGTTCGTGGTTATGCTCCTGCAGAAATGGAAATTGACTATCCGTTAGCGAAAGAAAATGGTACAATACAAGAGGCGCAAACCAGTTTCATCACTTTACAACAAGCAGAAATACCATTAGAAATAGGTAAACATCCAACATCAAGGTATAGCTTGGTAAAGGCAAACCCTAAAACGGGCAGAATGCACCAACTACGCAAACACTTTGCGCACATCTTTCATCCCATTATTGGCGATAGGCCACATGGTTGCAATAAGCAAAATCGATACTTTAAAGAACATTTGCAAATGAACACCATGTTGTTGCATGCATTAGATTTAACTTTTACTCATCCAGTTACGGAAGAAAAAATAACCATAAAAGCCGAAGTGCAGGATGAATTTAAAAGGATGATGGCCTTAATGAATTTCTCACTTTAAACAATTTTCTGCAATTATTTGTGTTATTACTAGAATTATGCCATTAAAATACAAGCTACTTTCCCTTTTTGCTGTTATCCTATTATGCAGCAGTTGTTCATCTATTTATATGCCAGGCGTTCCCAACACGCCAATGTTAACCACAAAAGGTGAGTTTGCTGGTGGCGCCCACATTTCTCTAAGAGGAAACATTAATGTAAATAGCGCCTATGCCTTTAGCGATAATTTAGCTGCCATGGTAAATTTTGGCACCATGGATAGCGAACGTAGAAAGAGAGATGTGAAGCACAATTATTTTGAGTTTGGTGGCGGCTATTTTAAAACCTTCGGACCTGAAGACAATAGAATACTTGAATTTTACGCTGGCATGGGCACAGCCAGTAGCACAAGGGTAGTTAGAGATTTTGACGACGGTGTTTTGATAAATACAGATACCTATGATGCCGATTATACCAAAATGTTTGTTCAAGCAAACTACAGCTCTAAAAGAACAAGTAAAGTTAAGTTGTTGGGCGTAAATTTCGGATTAAATTATGGTACTGCTTGGCGTTTAAGCTTTGCGTCGACCAAAGATTTTAAGCTAAACGGTGTACCACAGGTTAACGAAGACAACATTTTTATAGAACCCGTATTTTTTACCAGAATGATTTTGAGCGAACAATTTCAGCTGCAGTATACTAGTGGCAGTAATATTGGCTTAAGAAGTCGTAAGTTTTTAAATGCTGGGCACTCCGTTTTTAGTATTGGAGCCGTAATTAATGTAGGTAGAAAGCCAAAAAACTAAATAAATGCTAAATTTGAAGTATGCATAAGTACTTCTTGCTATTATTTTTATCGCCAATAGCTGCACTTGCACAAGCTACCTTTGAGCAGAAAGTAATTTCCATGCAGGTTACTGAAATTAACGATGGTGTAAAATTGACCATTGACGAACCAGAAATTTCAACTTCAAAATCTACCAAAATCATTGTTTATGCATTACCCAATGGCAATACCACATTGCAAACCTTTGGCAAAAAGTTAGCCAAAGGCGATGATTGGCATTACGACATACAACATATTGGAGCACAAACTAATTTCATCAGAAAGTTAGATCACAAGACTAATTACATCATAATCTATCTAGAAAACAGCTTTAAAAGCTGGCCTCAATGGCGCCGTCAAACTAAAAATGGTGATAGTATCATTCGTCAACTTGTAGAAAATATCTATCTCAAATATAAAAACCTAAAGCCTCAAGTAATCTTAAGCGCACACAGCGGCGGCGGAAGTTTCATCTTTGGTTATTTAAACGCCTACGAAAGTTTGCCATTTTACATCAACCGAATAGCTTTTTTAGACGCCACTTATGGTTATGAAACGGAAAAACATCAATTAAAACTTAAAAACTGGCTTAAGATTAAAGGCAATTCTTTACAGGTAATAGCTTACAACGACAGCGTGGTGGTTTATAATGGTAAGCCTTTGGTATCGCCAACTGGCGGAACTTGGTATAGGAGCAAACTCTTGGCAAACGATTTAGGAAACTTAAAGCTTACCGAAACCGACAGTCAATTAATCTACCATAACAAAAACTCTTCAACTTCATTTGTACTACTTAAAAATTCAGAAGCAAAGATATTTCATACGGTTTTAGTGGAAAAAAACGGTTTCATTCATACTTTATTCAACGGCACTAAACTAGCATATAAAAATTACGAATTTTGGGGTAAAAGAGCCTACGAAAGTTTTATTTTAGAGTGATGGAAAAGGAAGCAGTAAAACACAGAAAAATCATTCATATTGACATGGATGCGTTTTACGCTTCGGTAGAGCAGCGAGATTTTCCAGAGCTGAAAGGAAAGCCTGTGGTGGTTGGTGGCTCACCAGACGGTAGAGGCGGGGTGGTTGCCACGGCCAGTTACGAGGCCCGTACTTATGGTATACGCTCGGCAATGTCTTCTAAAAAAGCAGAACAACTCTGTCCCTATGCCATCTTTGTTTATCCACGCTTTGCTGCTTACAAAGAGGTTTCTAGACATATTCGCGAAATCTTTAGTAGATATACAGATCTGATAGAACCACTTTCTTTAGACGAAGCTTATTTAGATGTTACTGAAGACAAGCTAAACATCGGCTCTGCCATAACTATTGCCGAAGAAATAAGAAAAGCAATTAAAGATGAGTTGAATTTAACTGCATCTGCAGGAGTTTCTATTAACAAGTTCGTCGCCAAAATAGCGTCTGACATGAATAAACCCGACGGTTTAACTTTTATTGGTCCCTCAAAAATTGAAAAATTTATGGAGAAACTTCCAGTAGAAAAATTTCATGGTGTAGGTAAAGTTACCGCACAGCGGATGAAAATGCAGGGAATTAGAAAAGGTAGCGACTTAAAAAAGCTAACAGAAGAACGCTTAACGTTGTTGTTCGGTAAGTCGGGAAAGTTTTTTTATAACATTGTTAGAGGGATTGATAACCGTGCAGTAAAGCCCGATAGAGAAATTAAATCTGTAAGTGCCGAAGATACTTTCGGTTACGATTTAGACAAGGGAAGTGAGTTGTACGAGAAGCTGTTGCAAATTACCCAAAATGCTTTTAAACGCATAAATCAGTATCAAATGTTTGGAAGAACGATTACTGTAAAAGTAAAATTTGCAGACTTTAAACAAATTACCAGAAGTACATCTTTTGAGCTTCCAATTACCACAGAAGATGATGCAGTTTTAGCTGCTAGAACATTGATAGAACAAGCTGATTTTGGAGGCAAATCTGTAAGGTTGTTGGGCGTTGGTTTTTCTAATTTCCATGAGCCTAAAATTAGAAATAGGATAGAGGAGCAGGCGAAGTTGTTTTAGTTTACGTTATTTACTTATTACCCGCAGATGTTCGCAGATCAATACGCTGATATTATTTGACAACAAATCATTTTTAGTCAGATTAGCGAGATCTGCGTAATAAATCGGAGAAATCAGCGGTAAAAATTAATTGATAATACTAAGTTAATAACTAGTTAAAATACTAACATTAAATTCGTTATCAAATCACAGGTAATGAAGATCAATTTTATTCTTATCGCAGTAGCAGTAGTTGCAATTTTGGGTTTTATCTATTTCGTAGTAAAAAGAAATCATAAAGACCAAAAAGAATTGGAGAAAGAACTTAACCAAAAAGAGGTTAAGCCAGAAAAGCACAGCGGCGACCGGATATAACTACTGGGGAAACCGTTCTACCTTTAATGGTATTGACGGAGACGACAGCGCATCTAAAAAAGCGATGAGGGCTTTTCTTTCGCTAACATTTAGCATAATTCCGCGAACTAGCTTGTCGTTTTTAGGCAGCAAAGGATCGTTTTCTTGCCCAGGCAAAACCACATGTTCTGGCATGCCCATGTTGTAAAGTACCATTAAACTATCCATACTGTTTACAGAACCTTGGTGAAACCACGGACCTGTTTTCATTACATTACGCAAGCCGGGCGTTTTAAATTTCCCTATATCCTCAGGTCTCTTTGTTACATTATACAAACCTAAATCTTCACGCTTTGTACCGTACTCTGTTAAGCCAATGTTATGAAAATCTTTATCCGTAAAATAGGCACCATGGTGGCAATTCATACATCTTGCTTTGGTTCTAAATAAATGCAAACCTGTTAATTCTTGGTCAGTTAGTGCATTTGCATCACCTTTTAAAAATTTATCGAAATTGCTTTCTTGGCTAACAATAGTTTGTTGAAACGTAGCTAAGCTCTCAAAAACACGTTTATTGGTAATTTTAGCAGTTCCAAATGCGGCTTTAAAATAAAACCTGTAGTCTTTAATTTTGCTCAGCTTTTTCGATAAAGATTTTAGGTCTTGGTTCATTTCATTATGAGCAGAAATTGGACCTTCCACTTGGCTTATTAGAGAGTTCGCTCGTCCATCCCAAAAGAAACTGTTATATACCCAAACGTTTTCTAAAGAAGGCGCATTGCGGATGTTTTCCAATTGCTCGTGACCGATCGAAACCTTCATTCCGTCTGTCCAGTTTAGCTCGGGATTATGGCAAGTAGCGCAAGAAATTTGATTAGCACCAGAAAGTCGCGTATCGAAGAAAAGTAGTTTACCCAATTCAACTACATGCCGAATAGAATCGTTGGTTAAATCGATGGGAGAGGGCTGTAATGCCGCAAGCTCCTCAAATTTAACTTCTTTATCTACGTTTGGTTTTGGCCAGAAATTACTAGGCTGAGCATAAATTTTCCTTAAAGAATCTATAGTTAAGCCATCGCTGCTCATCCAATCATTAGATTTAAAGGAAATGAGCAATAAGCAAATTAGAAAGAAACTTATAGCAAGCAGCGCTTTGTTCATTGCTCCAAAAATAACAATTTGCCGACTACTTAAAGCTTAACTTGATGAAGTTCAGTTTCTACACTTGCAGCTAACTTCTTTGTTCGGTTCTGAAACCTGATAAAGAGTAGGATAGAAGCAGTTAATAACCCAAAGGTTAATCCGTACCATATGCCTTTTACACCCATTTCAAACTGAAACCCTAATAAGTAACCCACCGGAATGCCAATAACCCAATAAGATAGAAAAGTGATAAAAGTAGGCATATTTACATCGCCCAAACCTCTTAAAACACCCAATCCAACTACCTGTGTACCATCAAATAGTTGAAAGAAACCTGCAATAATTAATAGCTGCGCTGCAATACCAATTACAGTGGCATCACTGGTGTAGATGTACGGCAATAAGTTATTTGCCAACATAAAAAGGATCGCGGTCATAGACATAAATACAATTACAATATGATAACTGGCTATGGCCGATAAGCGCAGACCGCCGAAATTTTTGCTTCCGAAGTTGTTTCCAGTTTTAATAGTTGCGGCATTAGCAATTCCTGTTGCTAACATATAAGTAAAAGCAGCCAATGAAAGTGCCGTAAAATGTGCTGCTTGTTCTACCTTACCAATAGTACCAATTAAAATACCGGCACCGCTAAAAGCACTAATTTCAAAAGAATACTGCATGGCTACTGGTGCACCTAATTTTGCTATTTTTTTAATTCGCGATGAGTCAAATGAAAATACTCTAAAATCAGCCAAGTATGTATTAAAATTCTTTGAGTTAAACACATAAGCACCCATGGCAATTGCCATTAAAATACGGTCTATCAACGTACTTAAGCCCACACCACTAACGCCCATTGGGGTAACGCCAAACATGCCCCTCACAAAAATAATTCCGAGAATTACATTAATTACATTACCCCAAATAGATATCATCATGGCTTGTTTGGTAAAGCCCAAACCTTCTGTAAATTGCTTAAACGCTTGGAAAATCATCAGAGGAAATATCGAAATCCCCATGAATTGCAAGTATGGCTTGGCATGCAAAACCACATCCGGCGATTGCCCCAAATGATCGATAACCTTATAATAAACGAGCAGCACTAAGCCATACAAGATAATACTTGCGCTAATGTTAATGAGTATGCTATTTGATAGTAAACGACCACATTCTGCTTTATTATTACTGCCGTTTGCCTGCGCAATTAAGGGCGTTAATCCGTATGATATGCCAAGACCTAATACCAAAATTAACATAAACAAACTATTCACCAACGAAACAGCAGCCAATTGCACCGTACCAGCAAAATGCCCTACAATCATACCGTCGGCCATGTGTACTAAAGTGTGTCCCAACTGCGATAAAACTATGGGCAATGCTAAAATGAGGTTATCTTTATAGTAAGATTTGTACTTGGTAAATGAATAAGTGAACATACGCCGCAAAAATCGGAATTTAAAACGGGATTATTCTCTCGTAAAAGTCACAGTCTTTAGTTAATACAGAAGGGAGGGAAAAAGAAAACCCGTTAGCCGCAGATGAACAGATTTTTAACGCTTCAAATCAATACCAATTTCAAAATAGATTAAATTTTTCACTATATAATCTGTTTATCTTTGAAGCTGTTTAAATTTAGATGAGATAAATACCTAGGCGGGTGGGGACACCCGCCTGTAGAACATAGCTAGAGTTTGGTGTCCTCACCAAACTCAACCTGTAAAATATTCACACCATTTTAAACGGTTTCTTTGGTTATTTAATTCATTGATATTACTTTCCGCTTAAATCAGCCATTACGTAATACTCTTCTTTCTCCGTAATATGCGGTAAAATAACTCCCGACAAAATGAGGTTAACGATAATTTTCTGCGCTTTTTTGTAAGCACTCCTCGTCAATTTGCTAAACTCCTTTAAAGTAATTCGTCCATTTGCTCCAAGATATTCTAACAAAGCCTTTTCTTGGTCAGAATAGGCAATAAAAGTACCTTCTTCATCGCCGTCTTTCTTTAACACTTCTATGAGTATTTTACTGGCTAAAACACTTTTATCTTGCACTCTAAAATATACCCACCACTTTCCTTGCTCATCTAAAGCAGCATGTGGTTTAGTATCACTTTTAGGTATTTGTGCCACTAAAA
>Ga0308157_10006061_pt1 | contig 14684 bp, 9 predicted proteins | sample PhyBR1_FD_201035 | JGI IMG/M metagenome (GOLD analysis project Ga0308157, IMG submission 201035) | Phyllosphere microbial communities from UC Gill Tract Community Farm, Albany, California, United States - DLSLB.R1 | ecosystem: Host-associated > Plants > Phyllosphere > Unclassified | place: USA...
CGGCCTGCGCAACCCCGGTCATGGATGGCATGAAGATCCAGACCCGCAACGAGAAGGCGCTCAAGTACCAGCGTTCGGTGATGGAGTTCCTGCTCATCAACCACCCGCTGGACTGCCCGATCTGCGATCAGGGCGGCGAGTGCGAGCTGCAGGACGTGTCGCTGGGTTATGGCCGTTCGGTCAGCCGCTTCAACGAACGCAAGCGCGTCGTAGTCGACGAGGACATGGGGCCGCTGGTCGCCACCGAGATGACCCGCTGCATCCAGTGCACCCGTTGCGTGCGCTTCACCGCTGAAGTCGCTGGCACCTACGAGCTGGGTGGCATGTCGCGTGGTGAAAACCTGCAGATCGGCACCTACGACGGCAAGCCGTTGACCACCGAGCTGTCCGGCAACGTAATCGACGTGTGCCCGGTCGGCGCGCTGACCAACAAGGTGTTCCAGTTCAAGGCGCGTCCGTGGGAACTGACCGCACGCGAGTCGCTGGGTTACCACGACGCGATGGGCTCGAACCTGTTCCTGCACACCCGTCGCGGCGAAGTGCTGCGTGCGGTGCCGCGTGACAACGAGCTGGTCAACGAGTGCTGGCTGTCTGATCGCGATCGTTATTCGCATCAGGGCCTGTATGCGGCCGACCGCGCGGTCAAGCCGCTGCAGAAGGTCAATGGCGAGTGGAAGGAAGTGAGCTGGGCCGAAGGTCTGGCCGCTGCCCGCGAAATCTTCGAAGCCAACCGTGGCGATGAGCTCGGCGTGCTGGTGCACCCGGCAACCTCGAACGAGGAGGGCGCACTGCTGGCCCGCCTGGCCGCTGGCCTGGGTTCGAACAACATCGATCACCGCATCAACAACCGCGACTTCTCCGATGCGCCGGTTGCCGAAGCGTTCGGCATGTCGCTGGCCGACATCGAGCACGCGGATCAGATCGTGGTGCTGGGTAGCAATATCCGCCATGAACTGCCGCTGCTGCACGCTCGCCTGCGCAAGGCGCAGACCACCAACGGCGCCAAGATCCATTCGATCAACCCGGTTGATTTCGACTTCGCGTTCAAGCTGGCTGGCAAGCACATCGTTGCACCGTCGCGCTTCGTCGAAACGCTGGGCAACGCGCAGTTGGTCGACGCGGTGAAGGGTGGCAACAACACCGTCATCATCGTCGGCGCGATTGCCGAGAATCACCCGCAGGCCGCTGCCATCCGTGCCGCTGCCAGTGCGTTTGCCGCTGCCACCGGCGCCAAAGTGTGCCGCATCCCGCAGGGTGCGAATGCCGTGGGCCTGGCCCAGGCTGGCGTGCTGCCGGCCGGCAAGGACGTCAATGCAATGCTGGCGCAGCCGCGCAAGGCCTATGCCCTGTACGGCATCGAGCCGGGCCTGGACTTCGCCGATACCGCCGCTGCCCGCAAGGCGCTGGCCGATGCCAAGGTCGTGGCCTTCAGCCACTTCGCCTGCACCTCGACCCGCGATGTGGCCGATGTGATCCTGCCGATCGGCGCGCTGCCGGAAATCGACGCGACGCTGACCAATCTGGACGGCCGCAACCAGGTCGCTCGTGCTGGCGGCAAGCTGCAGGGCGAGGCCCGCGAGGGCTGGCGCGTGCTGCGTGCGCTGGGTGGTGACATGCAGTTGGCTGGCTTCGGTTTCACCGATCTGGCAGGCCTGCGTGCTGGCCTGCAGCCGGTTCCGGTCAAGGTTGCTGCTTCGGCGCAGCCGCAGCTGGCAGGCGAGGGCTTCGAAGTGGCTTCGACCGCCGCGATCTACCGCACCGATGCCGTTGTGCGTCGTGCGCAGGCGCTGCAGTCGCATCCGCTCAACAACGATCCGCGCATCGTGCTCAATGCCGATGACGCTGCGCGCCTGCAGCTGAGCGAAGGCCAGATGGCCAAGGTCGGTACCGACGCTGGTCGCGCTACGCTGTCGGTCGTGGTCGACGCCCGCGTTGCTGCCGGTACGGTGTGGATTGAATCGGGCCACGGCGCAACCGCGCCGCTGGGTGCCGCTCGGGTAACGGTGGTGGCTGCATGAACGAGTTGCTGTTAAACGCGATCGACCCCTTGTTCCAGTGGTTCATGTCGCTGGGTGACATCGGCATCGTGCTGTGGACGGTGATCAAGATCCTCTTGATCGCCATGCCGGTGATCATTTCGGTTGCCTTCTACGTGTTGTGGGAGCGCAAGCTGATCGGCTGGATGCACGTGCGCCACGGGCCGATGTATGTCGGTCTGGGCGGCCTGCTGCAGGCCTTCGCCGACGTCACCAAGCTGCTGTTCAAGGAAATCATTGCCCCGGCCAGCGCACACAAGGCGATGTACATCATCGCGCCGCTGATCGTGCTGGCACCGTCGTTCGCAGCGTGGGCGGTGGTTCCGTTCGACTACAAGCTGGTGCTGTCCAACGCCAACGTCGGTCTGCTGTACCTGCTGGCGATGACCTCGCTGGGCGTGTATGGCGTGATCCTCGCCGGTTGGGCCTCCAACTCCAAATACGCTTTCCTCGGTGCGATGCGTTCGGCGGCACAGGTGGTCAGCTATGAAATCGCGATGGGCTTCGCCCTGGTTGGCGTGATGATCGCCGCCGGCAGCTTGAACCTGACCGACATCGTGCTGGCGCAGAAGGGTAATTCGGGTCTGTTCGACTGGTTCCTGCTGCCGCTGTTCCCGCTGTTCGTCGTGTATTGGGTGTCCGGCGTTGCCGAAACCAACCGCGCGCCGTTCGACGTGGTCGAAGGCGAGTCGGAAATCGTTGCCGGTCACATGGTTGAGTACTCCGGCGGTGCGTTCGCACTGTTCTTCCTGGCCGAGTACGCCAACATGATCCTGGTCAGCTTCCTGATCTCGATCTTCTTCCTCGGTGGCTGGCTGAGCCCGCTCCAAGGTTGGATCACGGCTGACATCTCGCCGTGGATCAACTGGATCTGGACCGGCGGTTGGCCGTGGTTGCTGCTCAAGGTGCTGTTCTTCGCCAGTGCGTACATCTGGTTCCGTGCCAGCTTCCCGCGTTTCCGTTATGACCAGATCATGCGTCTGGGCTGGAAGGTGTTCATCCCGTTGACCATTTTCTGGATCGCGGTGACGGCACTGATGGTGTTCTACGGCGTGATCCAGAAGGGCGTTTGATTCATGAATAAGATCACCCACTATTTCAAAAGCCTGCTGCTCCTGGAGTTGCTCGGCGGCTTGTGGCTGACGTTGAAATACACGTTCAAGCCCAAGTACACCGTGATGTACCCGATGGAGAAGTTCCCGCAGTCGCCGCGTTTCCGTGGCCTGCACGCCCTGCGCCGTTACCCCAACGGTGAAGAGCGCTGCATTGCCTGCAAACTGTGCGAAGCGGTGTGCCCGGCACTGGCGATCACCATCGACTCGGCCAAGCGCGAAGACGGCACCCGCCGTACCACGCGTTACGAAATCGATCTGTTCAAGTGCATCTTCTGCGGCTTCTGCGAAGAAAGCTGCCCGGTGGACTCGATCGTCGAGACCCACATTCTCGAGTACCACTTCGAGAAGCGTGGCGAGAACGTCATCACCAAGCCGCAGCTGCTGGCAATTGGCGACCGGCTTGAAGCCGAAATCGCCGAGCGCCGTGCCGCCGACGCCGCCTTCCGCTGAGGTCTTGAGATGGATTGGGTAAATATTTGTTTCTGGTTCTTCTCCATCATTGCCGGCATTTCCGCGGCAGCGGTGATCAGTGTGCGCAACCCGGTGTACGCCGTGCTGTGCTTGATCCTGACCTTCTTCTCCATTGCCTGCGTCTGGTTGCTGGTGGGGGCGGAGTTCCTCGGCGTCACCCTGGTGCTGGTCTACGTTGGCGCGGTGATGGTGTTGTTCCTGTTCGTGGTGATGATGCTGGACATCGATACCACCAATCTGCGTGAAGGCTGGGTACGTTACCTGCCGGTCGGCCTGGTGGTCGCGGTGGTGATGCTGGTGCAGATGCTGACCCTGATCGGGGTCAAGGCACGTACCGCTCCGTTCCCGGTGGACAACGCCGCCGCGGTGGCCGCCGATACGTCAAACATCACCTGGCTTGCACGCAGCCTGTTCACTGAATACCTGCTGCCGTTCGAGTTCGCGGCCGTGATCCTGACCGTGGCCGTGGTGGCAGCTGTGATGCTGACCCTGCGTCGCCGTGAAGGCCTGAAGACGCAGAACCCGACCGAGCAGACCATGACCAAGGCAAAAGACCGCCTGCGCATGGTCAAGATGGCCGCCGAGAAGCCGGTGGTGCAGGTCGATACGCAACATGACGGTGGCGAGGAGGCCAAGCCATGATTTCCCTGGGCCATATGCTTGCGCTGGGCGCGGTGATGTTCTGCATCAGCGTTGCCGGCATCTTCCTCAACCGCAAGAACATCATCGTGTTGTTGATGTCGATCGAACTGATGCTGTTGTCGGTGAACATCAACTTCATCGCCTTCTCGCGTGAGCTGGGCGACACCGCCGGTCAGCTGTTCGTGTTCTTCATCCTGACCGTGGCCGCGGCCGAAGCTGCAATCGGCCTCGCGATCCTGGTGACCTTGTTCCGTACTCGCCACACCATCAACGTGGGCGAAGTCGATTCGCTGAAGGGCTGATCCGAAGATGGAAATCACTCTCTCCAAGAGTCTGTTGATTGCAGTGGTGCTTGCACCACTGTTCGGCAGCATCATCGCCGGCCTGTTCGGTCGTCAGGTGGGGCGCAAGGGCGCCCAGTACATCACCATCCTGGGCGTGGCGATCAGCTGCGGCCTGTCGGCCTACATCTTCTCCCAGCTGTTGTGGGGCGGGGCGCAGCCGTACAACCAGAACGTCTACACCTTCTTTGAAGTCGGCCAGTACGCGGCCCACGTCGGTTTCATGATCGACCGCATGACCGCGATGATGATGGTGGTGGTGACCTTCGTGTCGCTGCTGGTCCACATCTACTCGATCGGCTACATGTCCGAAGACGACGGCTACCAGCGTTTCTTCAGCTACATCTCGCTGTTCACCTTCTCGATGCTCACCCTGGTGATGAGCAACAACTTCCTGCAGCTGTTCTTTGGCTGGGAAGCGGTGGGCCTGGTGTCGTACCTGTTGATCGGTTTCTACTTCAAGAAGCCGACCGCCATCTTCGCCAACATGAAGGCGTTCCTGGTCAACCGCGTTGGTGACTTCGGCTTCCTGCTCGGTATTGCCGGCATCCTGTGGGCCTTCGGCTCGCTGGACTACGCAACCGTGTTCGCCAACGCCAGCACGGTGCTGGGCACCGACACGACCGGTCACGCCATGGTGCAGCTGATCGGCGACAACCAGTGGAGCGTGGCGACCATCATCTGCATCTGCCTGTTCATCGGTGCGATGGGCAAGTCGGCACAGGTGCCGCTGCACGTGTGGCTGCCGGACTCGATGGAAGGCCCGACCCCGATCTCGGCACTGATCCACGCCGCGACCATGGTCACCGCGGGTATCTTCATGGTGACCCGCATGTCGCCGCTGTTCGAGCTGTCGCAGACCGCGCTGGACTTCATCCTGTTCATCGGTGCCACCACCGCGTTCTTCACCGGCCTGATCGGCATCGTGCAGACCGACATCAAGCGCGTGGTTGCCTACTCGACCTTGTCGCAGCTGGGCTACATGACGGTTGCACTGGGCGTGTCGGCCTACTCGGGCGCCGTGTTCCACCTGATGACCCACGCCTTCTTCAAGGCGCTGCTGTTCCTGGGTGCCGGTTCGGTGATCATGGGCATGCACCATGAGCAGAACATGATGAAGATGGGCGGCCTGCGCAAATACATGCCGATCACCCACATCACCATGTGGATCGGTACGCTGGCCCTCGTGGGTACGCCGTTCTTCGCCGGTTTCTACTCGAAGGACACCATCATCGAAGCTGCCGCGATGCACGCGCATGCTGCCGATGCTGGCTGGGTTGCCCTGTACGGTTACTGGGCGGTGCTCGGTGGCGTCATCGTCACCAGTTTCTACAGCTTCCGCCTGCTGTTCCTGACCTTCTTCGGCAAGGAACGCTTCCGCGACGCACATGATGATCACCACGCCGATCATGGCCACGGCCACGATGACCACCACGGTCACGGTGCCCACGAGCCGCACGAGTCGCCGCTGGTGGTGACCGTGCCACTGATCCTGCTGGCGATCCCGTCCATCCTGATCGGCTTCTTCACCATCGGCCCGATGCTGTTTGGTACCGGTTGGGACGGCCATGCTGCCGCTGGCGGCATTCCCGGCCAGGCCATGTCGTTCTTCACCGGCATCGTCGACTTCTACGACCCGGCGCGTGACACCATTGCCGAAGTCGGCAAGGAGTTCTGGCACGGTTCGGTGGCCTATGCGATACACGGCATGCAGATGCCGGCGTTCTGGCTGACGGTTGCAGGTTTCGCGCTGGCCTGGGTGTTCTACATCTGGAAGCCGGAACTGGCAGGACAGGCTCGCAAGACCCTTGCACCGGTGGTTTCGGTGCTGGAAAACAAGTACGGCTTCGACAAGCTCTGGATCGACGGCTTTGCCGGCGGTGGTGTGCAGCTCGGCAAGGCCGCCCGTGCCGTTGATAGCACGGTCGTTGATGGGGTGATGGTCAATGGTTCGGCGCGTCTGGTCGACCTGGCTGCCAACCTGTTGCGCCGCACCCAATCCGGTTTCCTCTACCACTACGCGTTCGCGATGATCATCGGCCTGATTGCCCTGTTGGGCGTGCTGATGCATTTCTGGCGTTGACCTGTACGGAATAGAAGACGTGTCGAACTGGCCTCTACTTAGCATTCTCATCTGGCTGCCGATCATCGGCGGTGCATTGACCCTCGCCTTGCGTAACGCCCAGGCCGCCCGTTGGGCATCCCTGGCGGTCGCATTGCTCACCTTCCTGCTCAGCCTCGGTCTGCTCAGCGGCTATGACCGCGGCGCGGCCGATGTGATGCAGTTCGTCGAACAGCACCCGTGGATCCCGGCGTTCGACATCGGCTACAACCTGGCGGTCGACGGCATCGCCATTGCCCTGATCCTGCTGACCACGCTGATCGGCGTGTTGGCTCTGATCGGCGCGTGGGGCGTGGTCGACAAGCGCGTCAATCAGTACGTGGCCGCCTTCCTGATCCTGGAAGGCGTGACGGTCGGCATTTTCGCCGCCACCGACGCGATGCTGTTCTACGTGTTCTTCGAAGCCATGCTGATCCCGATGTTCCTGATCATCGGCGTCTGGGGCGGTCCGCGTCGCATCTACGCGGCGATGAAGTTCTTCCTGTACACCTTCCTCGGCTCGGTGCTGATGCTGGTGGCGCTGATCTACCTGTACCTGAAGGGCGGCAGCTTCCAGCTGGTTGACCTGTATCAGCTGCAGCTGTCGGCCAAGGAGCAGACTTGGATATTCTTCGCCTTCCTGATCGCCTTCGCGGTCAAGGTGCCGATGTTCCCGGTGCACACCTGGTTGCCTGACGCGCACGTTGAAGCGCCGACCGCAGGCTCGGTGATCCTGGCGGCGATCGCACTGAAGATCGGTGGCTATGGCTTCCTGCGCTTCAACCTGCCGATCGTTCCGGACGCAAGCCACGAGTGGGCCTGGCTGGTGATCGCGTTGTCGCTGGTGGCGGTGATCTACGTTGGCCTGGTGGCGATGGTGCAGGACGACATGAAGAAGCTGATTGCTTATTCGTCGGTCGCGCACATGGGTTTCGTTACCCTGGGTACCTTCATCGCGCTGTGGCTGGTACGTGACGCAGGCAGCGCCGACGCAGCCCGCCTGGGTCTGCAGGGCGCCATGGTGCAGATGGTTTCGCACGGTTTCGTCTCCGGTGCGATGTTCTCCTGCGTGGGCGTGCTGTATGACCGCATGCACAGCCGACGCATCGCCGATTACGGCGGCGTGGTGAATGTGATGCCGTGGTTTGCGGCGTTCGCACTGCTGTTCTTCATGGCCAATTCCGGTCTGCCGGGTACCAGTGGCTTCGTTGGTGAGTTCATGATCGTGTTGGCCGCATTCCAGTGGAATCCGCTGGTTGCCCTGGGCGCCGCGACCACGCTGATCATCAGTGCTGCTTATTCGCTGTGGCTGTACAAGCGCGTGTTCTTCGGTGAAGTGGGCAACGCCCACGTTGCCGAGCTGAAGGACATGAACGGTCGCGAGTGGCTGGTAATGACCGTGTTTGCGGTCGGTACGCTGGTGCTGGGCTTCTATCCCAAGCCGCTGACCGATCTGATGGAGCCCTCCATCGCCCATCTGGCGATGCAGATCGCTTCAAGCAAGCTGCTGTAAGCGGCTCGTCGAGAGTATTGATTCCAGGATTTGATGATGACCACGCCGACGCCTCTGCCGTTGACCACGACCGACCTGCTGCCGTTGCTGCCCGAACTAGTAGTGATTGGCGGTGCCTTTGCCCTGCTGATCCTTGATCTGTTCATCAGCACCAGGCACAAGGTCTGGACCCACTTCATTTCGGTGGCGATCCTCGCTGTCGCCTTCATCATGCTGTTGAACGGCGTGGGCGGGCAGGGCGAGGTATTCCACGGGATGTTCATCCGTGACAATGCTGCCGACGTCATGAAGACCGTCGTGGTGCTGGTCAGTGGCCTGAGCCTGATCTACGGCTGGAGCTACCTGCGCGAGCGCAACCTGTACCAGGGCGAAATCCCGGTACTGATCCTGTTCGCCACCGCCGGCATGATGATCCTGGTCTCGGCCGGCAGTCTGCTGATGGTCTACCTGGGCCTGGAACTGCTGGCGCTGTGTTCCTATGCGCTGGTTGCCAGCAACCGTGAGAACAAGCTCGCGGCCGAAGCCGGCATGAAGTACATCGTGCTGGGTTCGTTGGCCTCGGGCCTGCTGCTGTACGGCATGTCGCTGATCTATGGCGCCACCGGCTCGCTGCATCTGGACGTGATCCACGCCTCCATCGCCCATTCCGATGAGCGCCTGCTGCTGTTGACTGGTGCGGTGTTCATGGTCGCCGGCGTTGCCTTCAAGCTGGGCGCGGCACCGTTCCACATGTGGCTGCCCGACGTCTACCAGGGTGCACCGGCGCCGATCGCGCTGTTCATCAGTTCGGCACCGAAGCTGGCCGCGTTCGGCATGGCCTACCGTCTGCTGGAAATGGGCGTTGGCCCGCTGTCGACCGAGCTGCAATACGTGCTGGCTGGCCTGGCCGCGTTGTCGCTGGTCATCGGTAACCTGATGGCCATCGCCCAGACCAACCTGAAGCGCATGCTGGCGTACTCGACCGTGTCGCACATCGGCTTCCTGCTGATGGGTATCGCCGGCGGCGGCGAGGCGGGCTATTCGGCCGCGCTGTTCTACGCCATTGCCTACGCCATCATGTCGACCGCGGCATTCGGCGCGATCATCGCGATGTCGCGTGCCGGTTTTGAGGCCGAGAACATCGAAGACTTCAAGGGCCTGAACGCACGCAGCCCGTGGATGGCAGGCCTGGTCCTGTGCATCATGGCGTCGCTGGCCGGTATCCCGCCGTTCCTGGGCTTCTGGACCAAGCTGTCGGTGCTGAGCGCGGCCGTCAATGGTGGCCTGCTGTGGCTGGCCATGGTTGGTGTGTTGTGTGCGGTGATTGGTTGCTTCTACTACCTGCGCGTCATCAAGGTCATGTACTTCGATGAGCCGGTGGGTGAGCCGCTGCCGCGCAACAATGACCGCATCCTGGGTATCGTGTTGGGCGTGAATTCCGTGCTGCTGCTGTTCCTGCCGCTCGGTTTGGGCCCGATCATGGAGTGGATGCGCAATTCTTTTGCACATTTGTAATAAAAAACGTTACAAATCTGCGCGAAGTGTGTATTATTCATCTCCTGAGTTGACGGCCTCACCGCCCAGCGGAAAGGTCGGAATCACTTGATAAGTGATTCAACCGGAAGGGTTTTTCCGGGTTTCTCCAGCTTCTTGTGAGAAACGCGAAGTAAATAAGTCTTGCATTATTGGCTTGGTTACTTCATAATTCCGCTTCTGATGCGGGGTGGAGCAGTCTGGCAGCTCGTCGGGCTCATAACCCGAAGGTCGCAGGTTCAAATCCTGCCCCCGCTACCAGCTTCGGTCTTTGCAACACGATGTGTTGATGAGGCAAAAGTTGGGCTCGCAAGAACGGCTGCTTCCGTTCTTGCAACCGGGATCCGGTCATCGGATCCAAACGGACAAAGGGCCCATGTGGGCCCTTTGCTGTTTCTGGAAATCAGAAACCCCGGTTGGGTGACAACCGTTCTCTAACTTACGAATCAAGGCTGGCTGTGAGCGACAAGGCTACTGAAATCGCGAATCTGCTGGGCCCCACCGTGCAGGCGTTGGGGCTCGAGTTGCTTGGCGCCGAATATCTGCCGGCCCCGGGCGGCGCAACGTTGCGCCTGTATATCGACGTGCCGCTGGTTGAGCAGCCTGAGCGCATGGTCAATGTCGAGGACTGCGAGCGGGTGAGCCGCGAGGTTTCCGCGCAGCTGGACGTCGAGGACCCGATCAGCGGCAATTACACGCTGGAAGTGTCTTCGCCGGGCGTGGACCGTCCGTTGTTCTCGCTGGAGCAGTTCGAGCGCGCCATTGGTGAATCCGCCAAGGTCGGCTTGAAACTGCCGCAGGAAAACCGCCGTCGCCTGCAGGGTGAAATCGTCGCGGTTGACCTGGAGCAGGGCACGGTGACGTTTGTGGTCGACAACAAGCCGTTCGTGGCGTCGTTCGACAACATCGACAAGGCACGCATCATTCCGGACTGGGCCGCGCTTGGCCTGGCACCGACCAAACCGACGGGTCCGGCCCCCAAGCAGGGCAAGGCCAAGAATAATTCCAATAACGAAACGGCGGCCAAAAAGCCGCGCGCGGAGTGAGCCGATGAGCAAGGAACTTTTGCTGGTAGTTGACGCAGTCGCCAACGAGAAGGGCGTGCCGCGTGAAGTGATTTTTGACGCGATCGAGGCCGCATTGGCTTCTGCCGCGAAGAAGCGTTACGCCGAGGAAGAAGTCCTGGCACGCGTTTCGATCAACCACAAGGACGGCACCTACGAAACTTTCCGTCGCTGGGAAGTGGTCGCTGATGACGTCGTGATGGAGTCCCCGGACCGCCAGATCCGTTTGATGGATGCGGTGGACGAAGCCGACGGCGTCGAAGTCGGTGACTACATCGAAGAGCAGATTGAAAACCCCGATTTCGGCCGTATCGCAGCGCAGGCTGCCAAGCAGGTCATCGTCCAGCGTGTGCGCGAAGCCGAGCGCCAGCAGGTGGTGGATGCGTGGAAGGACCGCGTTGGCGAACTGGTCACCGGTGTGGTCAAGCGCGCTGAGCGCGGCAACATCTATGTCGATCTGGGCGGCAATGCCGAAGCCTTCATTCCGAAGGACAAGGGCATCCCGCGTGACGTGCTGCGTGCCGGCGACCGCGTGCGCGGTTACTTGGCTGAAGTGCGTTCGGAGCCGCGTGGCCCGCAGCTGTTCATCAGCCGCGCTGCGCCGGAATTCATGATCGAGCTGTTCAAGCTGGAAGTGCCGGAAGTCGGCCAGGGCCTGGTTGAGATCAAGGCCTGTGCACGTGACCCGGGCGACCGCGCCAAGATCGCCGTGCTGGCCCATGACAGCCGCACCGACCCGATCGGCGCCTGCATCGGCATGCGCGGTTCGCGCGTGCAGGCGGTGTCCAACGAGCTCAATGGCGAGCGCGTGGATATCGTGCTGTGGAATGAAAACCCGGCCAACTTCGTCATCAACGCGATGGCACCGGCTGAAGTCCAGTCGATCATCGTTGACGAAGAAAAGCATTCGATGGACCTGGCCGTGGCGGAAGACCGTCTGGCCCAGGCAATCGGCAAGGGCGGCCAGAACGTGCGCCTGGCCAGCCGCCTGACCGGTTGGCAGCTGAATGTGATGACCCAGGACCAGGTGACCGCCAAGTCGGAAGCCGAGCAGGGCGTCGCCCGCCAGCTGTTCATGGACAAGCTGGAAGTGGACGAGGAAATCGCCGGCATCCTGGTGTCCGAGGGTTTTGGTACGGTGGAAGAAATTGCCTACGTGCCGGTTGGTGAGTTGCTGGCAGTGGAAGGCTTCGACGAAGATATCGTCGAAGAGCTCCGCGCCCGCGCCCGCGATGCGCTGCTCAATGAAGCGCTGGCGGTGGAAGAGGGTGCTGACGGCGGTGTGCCGGCAGCAGATCTGCTGGCACTGAAGGGCATGGATGAGGCGACCGCGTACGCGCTGGCTGGCCACGGCGTGCGTACAAGTGAGGATCTGTCGGATCTGGCTGCCGACGAGGTTCTGGAGTTCGGCATCGAGGGCATGGATCTGGAGCGCGCCGCGGCGTTGGTCCTGGCAGCCCGCGCCGAGGAGATCGCCCGCCTGGAGCGCGGCGAATGAGCCAGCGATGAACAGTGCCCTGAGCCGCTCAGGGCGTAGACTCCGCGCTGCCTTCGTTCGTGACGAGGGGGCGCAAACAAGATCATAGGATCCGAATGTCGCAGCAAACCACCATCCGCAAGCTCGCCGAACTGGTCAACACGCCGGTCGAGAAACTGCTTGAACAGCTGTCCCAGGCCGGGATGAAGTTCAGCGGTCCCGACCAGGTCGTGACCAGTACCGAGAAAGTGAAGCTGCTGGGCTTCCTCCGCCGTTCGCATGGCAAGGAAGAGCAGCCGGCCGAAGACGCCGAGGCCGCAGCCAAGAAGATCACCCTGAACCGCCGCAAGCATCAGGAAGTGACCGTCAACGCTGGCCGCAGCAAGACCACCGTCAATGTCGAAGTGCGCCAGAAGCGCACCTACACCAAGCCGGAAGGTGGCAAGCCTGCGATGACGCCGGACGAAGAGCGCGCGGACATCCTGCGCAAGCTCGAAGAGTCGCGTCAGCGCAATCTCGACGAACAGCGCATGCTGGCCGAGAAGGATCGCGCCCGCGACGAAAGCATCGCTGCCAAGAAGGCCGCCGAAGAAGCCGAAGCCGCGCGCATCGAGGCTGAGAAGGCCGCTGCTGAAGCGGCTGCCAAGGCTGCTGCTGCAAAGCCGGCACCGGAAGTCGAAGCGCCGGCGCCGCGCGCCGCACGCCCGGCTGCTGCAGCACCGGCCCGTGCGCCTGCCCGCGAGGAGCGTGGCAACAACGCCAATGCCAATGCAAAGTCTGGCAAGCGCAACGAAGGTGGGGATGGCAACCGTTTCGGTGGCCAGCTGCACCTGTCGGCGTCTGACCGTGCCCGTCGTGGCAACAGCAGCAACACGAATTCGCGCGGTCGTCCGGGTGCGCGTGCACCGCAGGGCCGCCGTGGCAATGAAGCAGCACGTAGCGGTGGCGGCAGCCACGCCTTCGAACGGCCGACCGCACCGGTGGTGCGTGAAGTCGCCGTTGGCGACACCATCACCGTCGCCGATCTGGCGCAGAAGCTCGCGCTCAAGGGCGGCGAGGTGGTGAAGGCGCTGTTCAAGATGGGCGTGATGGCGACCATCACCCAAACCATCGACCATGACACTGCGGCACTGGTTGTCGAAGAGCTCGGCCACAACGTGGTTCGCGCCAACGCCAACGATGCCGAAGACGCACTGCTGGCCATCACTGGCGCTGATGAGCGCGTGGCGGTGCCGCGTGCGCCGGTCGTGACCATCATGGGCCACGTCGATCACGGCAAGACCTCGCTGCTGGACTACATGCGCCGCACCAAGGTTGCCAATGGCGAAGCCGGTGGTATCACCCAGCACATCGGTGCTTACCATGTGACCACGCCGAAGGGCGTGATCAGCTTCCTCGATACCCCTGGCCACGCCGCGTTCACCTCGATGCGTGCCCGTGGTGCGCAGCTGACCGACATCGTGGTGGTGGTGGTCGCCGCCGACGATGGCGTGATGCCGCAGACCAAGGAAGCCATCCAGCACGCCCGCGCCGCAAACGCGCCGATCGTGGTGGCGATCAACAAGATCGACAAGTCGTCCGCCGACCCGATGCGTGTCAAGAACGAACTGCTTGCCGAGCAGGTCGTCGCCGAAGACTTCGGCGGTGACGTGCAGATGGTGGAGATCTCGGCCAAGACTGGCCAGGGCATCGATGACCTGCTGGATGCGATTTCGCTGCAGGCCGAAGTGCTGGAACTGAAGGCCGTGGCCGACGGCCGCGCCAACGGCGTGGTCATCGAATCCTCGCTGGACAAGGGCCGTGGCCCGATCGCGACGGTGCTGGTGCAACAGGGTCTGCTGAAGAAGGGCGACTACCTGGTGTGCGGTATCCAGTACGGTCGTGTGCGTGCACTGTTCGACGAAACCGGCGCCCAGGTCTCCGAAGCGGGTCCGTCGATTCCGGTGCAGGTGCTGGGTCTGTCGGGTGTGCCGGAAGCCGGTGATGACTTTGTCGTGGTTGAAGACGAGCGTCTGGCCAAGGACGTTGCGCAGACGCGTGAAACCAAGCGCCGCGAGTCGCGCCTGGTCGCCACCGCCGGCAGCCGCATGGAAGACATCATGTCGCAGCTGGGCAAGGGCGATGGCCAGCAGGTGCTGAACCTGCTGATCAAGGCCGACGTGCAGGGTTCGGTGCAGGCACTGAGCCAGGCGCTGGTTGCGCTGTCCAACGACGACATCCGCATCAACGTGATCCACTCCGGCGTGGGCGGCATCACCGAGTCCGACGCCAACTCGGCCGTGGCTTCCAAGGCCACCGTCATCGGCTTCAACGTGCGTGCGGATGCTTCGGCCCGTCGCATCATTGAATCCAACGGCGTTGACCTGCGTTACTTCTCGATCATCTATGACGTGATCGACCAGGTGAAGCAGG
>Ga0308157_10006063_pt1 | contig 14684 bp, 11 predicted proteins | sample PhyBR1_FD_201035 | JGI IMG/M metagenome (GOLD analysis project Ga0308157, IMG submission 201035) | Phyllosphere microbial communities from UC Gill Tract Community Farm, Albany, California, United States - DLSLB.R1 | ecosystem: Host-associated > Plants > Phyllosphere > Unclassified | place: USA...
AGTATCGTGTTTATTAGACTGATAAATTATTGATTCTTTACCTGTTTTCAAATCGAATAAAAACAACGCAGGAGGTATATTAGCCTTTTCTTTTAAGTATGTTACCGCTGTTGAAGAATGGTATATCTGACTGTAAGAAGCTTTATCACTTACCAATTGCTTCACCTTGAAATCCTTGTCAAGAAGTGAGAGTCCTTCATTAGTATAATCCTGCGTCTTCCAATGCAATATCCAACTGTTCAAATTTCTAAAGATCTGATGCGACATTAAAGACCAGTCTTTACGTTTTGACAAAAAATTAGAGTACGCAAAGCGGTAGGTATACAAATTTTTATCTCCTTTAGTCAAATTAGTATAGGTGTTTTTTTCTATATCGTATAAATATATATCATAGAGATCATAAAAAATGATATAACGGTTTTTAGCTGTCAATAGATTCTGAGCCACCACATCATACTGTTTTAAATGAAATGTATCATTTTCCTTATAAAAAAATCCGCCACTGGAACCAGTCAGGTTTTTAAGTTTACCGGCATCATCAAACCACATCCAATCTTTATTTTTCATATAGAATAAATAAGACGGCATCATGAAATCAAAAAAAACCTCCTTTATACTACCGGTTTTACCGACCAATATTTTCCCTGATAAATCATCACTATACAAATACAACAGTTTATCGGGTACGGACTTAGAGTCGTCATCTTTATTTTCATAAGCCAAAACCTTTCTGCCATCACTGGTTACTCCAAAATTTAAAACTTTATCACTTTCAGCCAGATTAAGGAGTCTCCCTGTATTTAAATCTGCAATCCCCAACTGTACGTTCTTATACAGTTGTTGTTTTAAATAAGGTGTTAAACCAACTGTTTTCCCCAGCCATATTTCGGGTTGGTTTTCTATTTTACAATCGGACAGCATTTTAACCGGAAGTGCAATCCGCTTACCCGACATTGCCTGTACCCTTGAGAACAACGTATCCACTACCGTGTTTCTACCAGAGTCTCTGAGTTCTGCACTAAAAACAAGATCAGTCCCTTTTTTTGATGGAGTATGTATATAGAATTTTATCGAATCGTTCAGTAACAACAATGGAAGGTCATCTTCGTAGTTCCACACTATTTTCTTTATAATCCGTTGGGATTCCAAATTATTCAATTTGTAATAAACAGCCTCGCCCGTTTTAAAATCAAAGATTATCAACTGCTGTTTTTTATTTTTTACCACCACCTTGGTCTTACTTTCATTAAACACGTAATGGGTGACATCGTCAAATTGATCCGTATGGTTATCCCGGAGACGCACTATATTCAACTTTTGTTGCAATGACTGATGGTAAACCAAAGCCTGAAATGGTTCAATCCATTCATAGGAATCCACATTGGGAATCGTATCAATTTTCATTGTTTTAATATTCATCTTAAACAAGGTCTTTTTTAAGTACCCATAACCAATGAAATCATTATTTGTTAAGACCGTTTGTCCTGTTAAACCCTGAAAGCTTACTTCCTGCTTATTTTCAAGATTTACAAACTTTAAAACACTTGAGCCATTCGTCTTAATAAAATAAGTAAGTGCCGTTTTATTGTCATTTACTTTATCGTTGACCAAGCTTTCATCAAGGCGTCTGACCGTAAATCAGACACGTACTAACAAACGATAATAGTATAACCGTATATTTTAAGTTTCTCTTCATTTTTTAATAGCCGGTATTTTGTGGCAGCAATTTCGGATTTAGAACTAACTCAGCTTCAGGTAAGGGAAGCCATTCAAAGTAGGGTTGCCAATTCGGTTTGACTTCTTTTAGTTCATTTAAACGCCCCCTACGTTTTAAATCATAAAAGTTATGTCCGTATTCACAAAAAAAGCTCTACTTTTCTTTCTTTCATCAACGCATTGATAGCCCTTTCCTTGTTGGTAATGGAAAGATCCGGCAATCCTGCACGGTTTCGTATCTTGTTTAACATATTATTAAACACTAACCAGTCTTGTTGTTCTGCCGCCGCTTCGGCTGTTATTAAATACATTTCCTCTATACGTATTATAACAGAGTACTCGCTTGAAATCATTGATTTACTGCCTCCGCTTGATTTGTATTTAAACGCATGGCAGTTCAGACTATCGGTTCCTACAAATTTCAACCACGAAACTTTACGCAAATCGCCCGGTTCAAACTGTTGTAAGAATAAAGGATTCATTTTTATTTTTGGAGCCGGTAAAGATTCAAAAATATAAGCATCACCTTCAAATGGGCTTTTCCCTTCGTATTCTGGTTTGAATTGCCAGATAGCACTCCTACTTTCGCGTAAAAAAACCCGGTCTAAATCTTCTAAATCATACATGTTATAATTTATGACCGTTTGCGCATAATATTGTGCCGCCGCCCAGTCTTGTATATAAAGGTAGATCCGTGCCAGTAGCGACTGAACCACTGCCTGGTTAATACGTACCTTTTCTTGCGACGGGTATTGTGCATTTAAAAGACTTTCAGCACTGAGAAAATCTTCGATAACAAGCTTCATTACTTTATCATAAGTATCTTTATGTACCTGTTTATTTATAGTATAGTCCGTTGTTTTTATGTAAGGAACATCTCCAAAAGTCTGAGTAAGATAAAAGTGCAGCAATCCCCTTATAGCTAAAGCTTCTCCAAGTAACTGATCGCGTTTTTCCTTATTTAGCTGTGATGCGTTCTCCAGTCCTTCAATCATGGTGTTAGCCATATAAATTTGTTTATAGCTGCTATCCCATAATAATTTCACATCCTCATTGTTAGGCAATACAGTTCCCTCATAAAAATTTTTGAATGCTGCAGCATGCGCTACCGTTGCTTCCAATTCATCTGTATAGCAGCCTAACAATATACCACAACCGCTAGTATTTCCACTTAAAAAACCATTAAAGCGCATCAGGGAGTAAATCTGTGTAAGTGCGGCAGTAGCCAGCTCTTCATTATTAAAAACCTTGTTTTTATCGATCTGGTCTTTAGGAACCCCTACTTCAAGAAAATCTTCGCATCCGGCAAAAATCCCAGCTATACAAAATATATAAGCTATTTTAAATATTAGTAATTTTCTCATGATTTCAAGTTTTTAGAAATTAATATTAAATCCAACCGCTATAGTACGCAATGCGGGTAAATAAGCGCCGATGGTTTCAGGATCATTACCCCAATACTTTGACAGAGTAAATAAATTGAACCCTTGTGCGTACGTGTTTACGGTTACATTGTTTCTAAAGGGTTTGAAGGTATATTGTAACTGAAGCGATTTTAAACGAATGTAACTTCCGTCAATAACCATAGCATCACTCATCAAATAATTTTGATACGCAACAATTGCAGCCGGGTTGTATCCTGAGGTCGGTTTCTGATAAAGTGCATTTTTATTGGTTTCACTAAAATAATCCATTGCTCCCGCCGGTTTATTTCTGTTAGCTCCGGAAATAGAGCCATAATAATCCGGGCTAAGAACCTTTTGTTTAACAAACTGCCAATGAAAGTTAAGTGAAAAATTTTTATAGCTGATTTCGTTACTTATACCGCCAAACCATCTTACACCAACATCCATTACATTTGTCCGATCTAAAAGGTTTATCTGCCCATCGTTATTCTCGTCTTCAAACTCATACAAGCCACTTTCCTGATTAATTCCTTTATATTTATAAGTCTTTCGAATCGTTATCGGACTACCGATTTCATAGGTATTGGCATAAGTCGATTCTTCTAAATTGGGAAATGCTATCAACTTGTTCCGGGGAATACTTAAATTGGCGCTCATATTCCAATTAAAATTTTGATTGGATATATTCGATGTACGAAGTGTGAATTCCCAACCTGAATTTTCTACTGTTGCATTTAAATTTGCCTGAACGCTTGGAAATCCGGTAGTACCGGGAAGCGGGATCCCTACCAGCTGATTAGAGGAGCGATTTCGATACCAGGAAATAGCCGTTGCAATTCTTCCATTAAAAAGTTCCAGTTCTAAAGCGGTTTCCAATTTTTTGTTATTTTCCCAGCTAAATTCCGGATTGTACAATCTCAGTACATCCAACCCTACGTTAACATCGTATTTATAACTGCTTATTGCAAACGTATTTAAATATTGATAATCACCGATTAAATCACTTCCAGCAATACCATAACCGACACGTAACTTTCCAAAATTCAACCAATTACTGTTATCAAATATTTTTTCGCGGCTAAACAGCCACGCAGTTGCAACCGCACCAAAATTCCCGAATTTGTTACTTGATCCAAAGCGACTAGACCCGTCACGCCGGGCAGTAAGGTTTACTATATACTTATCTTGATGGATATAATTTATGCGACCAAAGAGTGCCATATAACGATACATTGCTTCGGTATCTTTATTAATTCGCTGGGTAACGGCATTAGCGGCGTTCATGATAAAATCGTTCGAGGTAAAATTACTTGCTATTATACCTAAAAGCGCTTCCCTGCGTTCTTCAATTGTAGCTCCCACCAAGACATTCCAACTTCCTTTTTCGTTTTTGCTTATCCAATTCAATTGTGGTTCCATAATCCAATTATTCCTCTCTGAAACAGACTGTGTAAGTGATGAGTTTTTACTCGTTAAACCATAGGAAGGATTATAAATAGTATGAGGTACAGTCTTATACTCTCTTAAGTCCGTTTCGGTTAATCCCATATTTAACTTTGCGTCCAGCTTTGAACTTATATCATATTTAAGTGAAACGTTTGCCGCGATATCTCCGATTTCAACTGAATAGGCAGCATTCAGATTAGCCAAAGGATTATCAAACGTATTGTTTTCCCAATTAATACTTCCATCTGAAAGATATAAATCGGGGGCATTGGGAGCTAAAAACATCTGACTAGTAAAATCGGTTGCCATCAACTTATTTCGTTGATCACTTTTTTGAAGATTCCCTTGTAAACTAAAGCGTTTATCTTTTGATTGATGGCCTATATTCAGCATAAAACCCGTCCTTTTATATCCAAAATCGCCTATAAAAACAGTTTCATCATTGCGATGCCCTGCACTCAAAAGGTAGGTAGTTGTGCCGTTACCGCCTCCGATGGAGAACTGCGTATTTTGCGATACAGCTTTTCTGCCAATAAATTCCTTTTGCCAATCGGTATATCTATGTTCATCCCATGTACCGTTCACGTCGTACGCATTTGCAGGATATTCGGTGATACCGTCATTAGCATAGGCATCACGGCGCATTTGTAAATATTCTTCCGTATCCATCAAATCCATAAACTTAGATACGGTACTCACCGACGTAACGGATTGCAGTGAAAATGTGGTTTTATCAGCACTACCCTTCTTGGTCGTTATCAAAACCACCCCATTTGAACCACGCGAACCATAAATTGCCGTAGCATCGGCATCTTTCAAAACTTCGATACTTTCAATGTCATTAGGGTTCATCTTATTTAAAGGACTTATGTTCCCATAGGGTAAAACCTGACCAGAAACTGTATAATCACTCATACTTTGTGACGGATACGGTACACCATCGACGATATACAGGGGCGCATTCCCCTCGGTGCGTAAACTGTTGCGCCCCCTGATCTGTATATCGAAGCCGCCGCCGGGGGTACCGCTGCTCTGCGTAATGTTCACCCCTGCCATACGGCCTTGCATTGCGGCCAGCGGGTTGGCAACCGGTTGTTGACCAATTTCTTTTGCGGTAATTTTGGAAATACTCCCTGTGCGTTCTTTGTCCTTAACGGTGTAATAACCGGCATTGATGACTACTTCTTCAAGCGTATCCTCATCAGTCTGTAAAGTAACGTTGAGTATATTGCCTGCCGGTTTAGCGGTGTGTGTTTTATACCCGAGGTATTCAAAGGTTACGGGGATGCTGTTGTTGATTTGAAGCGTGTAATGGCCTGTTTCGTTGGTTTGGATACCATTGTCGGTTCCTTGCTGCCACACGGTTACGCCTTCCATGGGTGTACCGTCGGCACTTTTTACCACGCCACTTAGAACGGTGCGTTCTTGTGCGTACAATTTGTTGTTGCTAAATAACTGGAATAGTAGCAACACCCACATAAGGGGTACAGCAAGTGCTGCAAAAGTAATTTTTTTCATACTTTTGTAATGTTAGTTAATAATTAATTGACTTTGATCCCTTCTGCGAAGCGCCAACTTTTGTTAGAAGGGATTTTTTTAACCTGCAAGGTTTTGATAACCTTGTAGGTTTATGTTTTATTTTGTTTTTTTATCATCATTCTGCTTTTTACAATTAAAATTTGTTTTTTGATTCTTCTTCTTTTTCTTCTTTCTTTTGTCGCGCAAAAGAAACAAAACGCATCGACTCCACTGCTCGTGGTCAGTCTACGTTTTGACAACTAAATCAAAAAAACTCGAACAAGTTCTCAAACAGCTTTTGATTTTACGTTGTCTGCAACTTACTGACGCTCACTCCGCCGTGAATGCCAGCCTGGAAATGCGTATAAATAGATCTATCCGCATTGTCATGCTGCATCCGCTAAAGCGAGACAAGCTTGCAGCATCGCATACAGTTTTTCACATATCGAATTTTAGTCTCAGCTTTGGGTTTATGGTTTCATTCTGTCCCTTTATTAATATTGTTACTCTAATATATATTCACCGCATTCTCCTTAATGCTTAAAACGCAGAGCGTTTTTCAGAGCGGCGGCACATAACCGTTTTCCTGTTTTTAAACTAACTACCTTTAAATTAACCAATTAAATAATATAATTTCTACTTTACTTGTTTGGAACGGGTTATGTGCTTGGCTCTGTACCTTTTTTGACTAACTCTTTTTGTATTATGATTGGGTTTTTAGTCGTAAGGTTTTATTTTAACAATGTTTATCTTTTTTATTTTTCGTTGTCATCTTGAGCATTTGAGATTAAGAGGAGAAGCGTAAGCTTCGGTGATATATAGGTCGCTAGACCTATGTCGATTCCAAATCTCCATTGTTTGTAATTGCTACATTTTGGTTTCTCTCTTCTTTTACGCCCAGGCTTTATTTTACAGCTTGGAAGTCGTGAATCTTCTATTTGTGATCAAAAGAAGCAAAAATCTCTTTTTTGTCTTGCCGTATCACTAAAACGGTCAATTTAAATTTTGAATTCTAAAGAATCGAATAGTATTCATTCTTTACTATCTTTATAATAATGTATTCATAAACCTCCGGTTTCACTTCGTTCCCCGATTCTTTTACGCATTCTTCAATTAATTGACGCTCGTTTTAATGATAATGGCGCCCTAATTAGTGCTAATAGTCCATTCAGTTTTAAATCAAAAAGTCAATAGATCTTTTATCGTGTCATACTGCATCCGCTAAAGCGAGACAAGCTTGCAGCATCACATCCTAATTTACTTACAGTTTGTCATCTTGAACAGAGTGAAAGATCTCTTTCAGATTCTTTATTTCACCTCTTTTTCTTTTACGTTCAGGCTTTATTTTACAGCTTGGAAGCCGTGAACCTTACGGTTTGTCGCGCAAAAGAAACAAAACGCCCCGGCTCCACTGCCCGTGGTCAGTTTACGTTTTGACAACGAAATCAAAAAAACTCGCTTTTTCAAAGCTCAAACAGCTTTTGATTTTTACGTTGTCCGCAACGTACTGACGCTCACTCCGCTGTGAATGCCAGTTTTAAATACTCCTAATTAGACTATTCCGTTTTTTAATCAAAAATCTTTCACTTTTCCTTTAAGCTGTTATTGCATAGTAATGCTGATTATATTGTTATCAGAACCTTTTTGAAGCTCCTGCGGTGTACCTAATTATTTTAACATTTGATTTGGAAAATAAAAATAAAGGCAATACTTTTAGAGTGCGAGTTAAAAAGTTAAAATGCCCTATTTATATAGTACGAAATCAATAAGGTACTGTATATACGGCGGTGGCTTTTGTGTATAGCGGACTGTTACAGTACTACCAGACGGTAAGGCTGTTGACGTATATACCTTTTGGTACAGGAGCAACAAAAAGGAAAAGTTTTAGCACCGCATTATTAAGGCGGACGGGTTATGGCGGTATGTACAAATTTCGTTCTCATAAATAAGATTTTATGTGGTTATGGAACGATGTTTTTGAAGTATGAGGATTTCTTGCAGAAAAAGCAAGGAGCGGTTTCACACTTTAGAACCGAGGGCGACCAAACCCTACTGCATTACAGTGTAATGCTTTCACCTAAAGCTAACGTGAGAACCGCCCACATGCCGTATACAAAAGTAAGAAACTTTTTGACATGGAGCGATTTCACGAGTTCTCGGTGAAAATTTTGGTCGTTTCGGTTCGAGACACATCGTTTTAATTGCCCTTAATGGCTAATTATCAATTCGCTAATACAAATATATAAATATTTTTTAAATGTGGCAATAAAACCACAAATAATTTACTTATGGAAAATGATTTTATTAAGAATTATAAAAAAATTGGTCGGTCTATAAAAAATAAAAGACTTGAAAAAGGGCTAACACAACAGCAATTAGCCGATATCATTCCAAAATTTGATCGAGCTAAAATTAGTGATATGGAAAATGGAAAAGAAGATTTTTATTTCTCTACTCTAATAAAAGTTTGTGATGCCCTTGAAACGAATCTTGAATTTATCTTAAAAGATAAAAAATAGAATAACAAACACTTATAAAACAAACACAATAAAAAACATATAATACACTAATGAAGAATAATGCTGAATTGATTGAAATAGATTTATTTCAACTACACTATTACCTAAAAGATGGTTCTCATTCTTTAGACGCAACATCATTAAATAAAGTTGAATCTGAATTTTTAAAAATTTCTAAAGAGATATCGAAAATTTTTGACTGCGAGTTATTTATAGAATCTTTTGCTTTAGAAGAAGGTGGTATTAAATCTACTTACAAATTTCTAACAAATAAGAAGAATTTAAAATACACATTAGCTATAGGAACAGTTGTAACTACAATGATTTCTAATATTCTTATAAACGTAATTAGTAATAATTTAAATGAGGACAAAGAACAAATTGAACTAACTAAAGAAAAAACAAAGTTAGAAATTGAAGATTTAAAGCGTAAAAAGAGTTATGCCGATTTAGATAAAGAAAAAAAAGAATTGGAAATAAAGAAGTTAAAACAAGAAATATTAAAAGATAGCTTAGGAATTTCCAAAACACTTAAAGAAAATCAACAAGAAATACATATTGAAATTGATCAAACTGTTTTAGATAAAAAATTAACGAAAGTTATCGATAGTACTAAAATAAAAAATTATAGATCTAATTTTTATAAAAGCTTATCAAATAACACTAAAGTTTTAAAGGTTTCAACTCAAATTTTAGATAATGAAGGAACTCCTATAACTAAAGAGAAATTTGTTGATAAAGCTCAATTTAAAAATTTCATTTATAAAGAAGAACCCATTGAACCAAAATACCTGAATAATATAGAATTAGAAATTGTTTCGCCAGTTTTAAAGAATAAGAAAATTTCATGGCGTGCAAATTATGAAGGGAGAATGATTTCTTTTACAGTTAAAGATGACTCTTTTAAAAAGCTCATAATAAATAAAGGGTTGAATTTCAATAATGGAACTAAATTATTATGTGATTTAGAAGTTAAAATGAAACTAACAGAAGATGGCGAATTAAAAGAAACTTCTAAAACAGTTTACAATGTTACCCAGATTATATACCCTAATGGTGACGTAGTTGACGTTTAAAAAAATGATAATGAATATAATAGAATACCTTAGAAGACAATCAGTAGAAGATATCTTCAAAATCAACACCTTTAATTCCGGTTGGTTATCTTGGAAAAACGAGATAGATGATATATTGGGAACAACGTTAACTGCCAATAATATACTCAATTTAGGTGACCGGCTGTCAGAAATTTTCAAAGTAACCTCAGCAGCCGGCCGGGACCAAGGAAGCCTTTCCGGCGGCGGGACAGCATGGGAAGCCTTAGTATGCTACTATATTAACCTGTGTACCGTTAACAGCCGGGTGGTTGCAATTCGTAAAATGAGCCTCGTCCCTAAAAATATCCAAGATGCAATAACTGTTAATTACAGTAATTTCCCTTGTAATACAGAATCTGACATTACTATACTGATTTTCCCGGACACCGAAGAATATACCAATAATATAAACACCATCCAATATCATAATAATCTAGGTATAATAACTTACCTCTATATGAACAGCAGGGTTAACAACGAAGTTTTAAACAATTTAATCGAAAGAGATTTCCCACAATTCGAAATCGGGGTAATACAATGTAAAACTAACTGGAACGATAATGCCCAGATACCGATGCTATGGGATATGATATATTCTGCCGGTGGTTTTAGCGGAAGGAATATTACAATTGGCAGGAACAATTTCAGTATACAAAATTGTCGGAACTTTACTTATTCATTCGTCACTGTACCTTCTAACAATACCACTTACAAAGATACTGCCGTTGCAGTAAAAAGGGTTTATAATTTAAGCGGTGGCAATTATTGGGGCAAACCAACCCAAGCAAATGTTTGCCGGTCACTCAAAGAAATTTTTAACAACAATTATGCAAGTGGTTTTATAACCGGTGGGGCGAGGGCAGGAATTACTGCCGTGTTAAATGAATTTGAAGCAGGTGGAAAATATAATTACTTTAGGCTTAAGTAAAATAAGGCCGGGAAATATATCCCTATTCCCCGACCTTATTTAACAACCCTTGTATAAAGTTTCCTAAATACCACCCTAGCACAGGGGGGACGGCATTCCCTACCTGGGTATATTGCGGAGTTTCATATTTCCTCATCCCCCCCCCGGTTGTAACTTTTGATCTAAATTCAAACCAATCGGGAAAAGACTGTATACGGGCCATTTCCCTTACGGTCAAAACCCTCGGGGCACTAAAATCATAATGGCAAATATCATCCGGTACCGTTAATTGTGCAGGTGCGGGCCTCTCCCTATTTAAAGACCTCTGGCTATGTTTTTTAGTTTGCAAACTATTTAACAAACCCATTAAATCGACGGTATTTTTAAGTTTACGCTCTTTATTTCCTGTCCCTTCAACCGAAGGTACTAAAAATTTAAAGCCCTTTATTTCTAAAAATATTTCCTTTAAGGAACAGCTTATTTCCTTACTAGATAAAAGATTTATTAATTCACGTTTATAATTTGTAGGGATTTGCTCTAAAATTTGATAAAACCTAAACCTTGCTTCTGTGAGGTTATTATGCTTACGGGTTTCGAAATTTGTTATTCCAACTCCAGCTTCCGTTTTTCTTGAATCGTTAAAAATAACACCCAGCCTCCCTACGAATAAAGATTCTATTTCTTTTTCATTTAAATCACCTATTGCCTCTTCAACAGAAATAAAATTATCTTCAAAGGTTTCGATTTTAGGTAATAAAACCCCGTCAAATAAGCCCTGATCTTTTTCAATATCAAAATACTTAAAATCCCCAATTGTAACGTCATCAAGGTTTTCCTTACTTTTGACAACCTTAGAATAGAATACACGCGTATTTTCCAGTATTTTTTTGTATTTCCCCTCCCTAAAATTACTTTTCAACTTATTAAAAATATCCCTCCTGTATGCCAACAATATAAACCGGGGCCTGTTTTGAGGGACTCCGAAATATTTAGAGTTTATCATCATACATACAGGGTAATAACCTTCCAAAGCAAAAGCTTTAGAGACTTCCAACCATGCATAATAGCTTTGCCCCCCTTCTGTAAATGGAGAAGTAATGCCTTTTACATTTTCCAATAAAACTACTTTTGGCTTTACCAACCCCGCAAATTTCGCAAAAGAAAGCGGTAATAGATTCTTTGCATCATTTTTTTCCCTCTTACCGGCAAAGCTGAAACCTTGGCAAGGAGGCCCTCCAGATAAAATATCAATATTTAAATCCCTTATCTCCTTGTAACGTTTACTTCTTTTTAAATAAGGCAAGAGCCTATCAATGTCCCCAATTAATAATTTACCGTTAAGGGAAATATCATTTGTCAAATCAGTATTCCTTTTTTTACCTTTAAAAGGATTTTCCCGTAACCTTTCTTTTAAATTCCCTTTTTCAAAATCGCTATTTACCCATAAAACATTTTCTGGTAATTTATCTTCGCCTGAGAGCCTAGCCAAATCTTCTTTTAGAAAATTATATGCAAATGTTTCACCCGCCATAGGTGAAACTTCATTTGCAAAATATAGCTTAAAACCAGCTGTTTCCAAACCTAAATTCAGTCCCCCACAGCCTGCAAAAAGCTCTATATGTTTCCGTTTATCCATGCTAATTCCGCTACGCTTCTAAAATAGCACGCTAATTTAATAATAATTTAAAGCAATTAAAATTTGTAAGCAAACTTATTAAAAAACACTTTTTACCTCCTTTATTATCAACGACTAACTATAAAAATCAAAAAAAAATAAACGAGTATACAATATTTTATATAAACACATCTGGTTATTACAATAGCAATCAGAATTCCTATTAAAAAAATACCTGAAGTAATAATAATTATCATTAATAAAAACAATTAAAGACATGAATATTAAAAAGTTAATTTATAAATTTAATTATGGATATATTAACCCCCGAACAGAGAAGGAAAAGTATGCAGGCAAATAAGTCAGTAGGTACCAAGCCTGAAAAAATACTTGCAAAGGCACTTTTTGCAAAAGGATACCGCTACAGGAAGAACAACAAGACGGTAACCGGTAAGCCCGACATTACTTTTAAAAAACTGAAACTAGCCATATTCGTAGACGGCGAGTTCTGGCACGGGAAGGATTGGGAAACAAAAAAAGGCAAGATTAAAACAAATACAGAATTCTGGCACAAAAAAATTGAGAGGAATATGGAACGGGACAAAGAAGTGAATGAAAAACTGCACGAACAAGGTTGGACGGTTTTGCGTTTTTGGGACAAGGAGGTTATGAAAAACCTTGGCAAATGTGTTGAAATAATTGAAAAGAAAATAAAACAGTAACAGCCACCTTAGTGTTAAAACGAAGAGCGCAATGACTACTATTATAACAATTGTAATTTCTATGGGATATACAATGAAAGAATTTGCAGAAGAATACGATGAAATTTCTGACAAACAAGTTTCTGATTTTATTAAGAGAGAATTATAGATATGACAGCTTCAAAGATTTTTCAATCTAAAGTATTCAATTATCAAATAAGCTCCAGGTATCAAGGAGTATTTCATTCTCAAAACTGCTAATACCAATAATTTCATTATTAGAAATATTATACTGTATCATAGTGTAAAAATCAAATACTACATAAAATACCAGTTTTATATTTCCTTTTAATTTATACGCATAAAAAGTACCTTTGGTAAAAACAATGTCGTATTTATCGAATTCAGATAATAAATTAAACTCTTCAATCTTCATAAAAATTCATTAATAGTAAAAAGTTAATTCAATAATTTTAAATAATCAACTATAAATCATAAATTTAAAACAAAAATGATTTACAAATATTTAATTTTTTTGGTAGTGATTATTGGTTGTACCCCACTACCCGATAATGTTACTAAAACTGAACCTTTAACGAAGGATGAAGAAAACAAGGAATATGTATTACAACTACATGAACAAAACCTGTATCAATTAGAAAAGAATAAAAACATCATAAATATACTTAGCGTGAAACATAATATTCCACTTTCTGTATCTAATAAAATTTTATTGGAATATTTAGATATGTCAAAAAATTACAGAAGAGAACTTTCCAATGAATACAAAGTTGAAGCTATTAATAACTACGCATTCGAGAATGATATTACTGAAGAACAAGCAGGCAGTTTGTTGTATGATTACGCTCTTTTTGTAAACTTAAATCATAGGTAATTATTCTACTTTTTTTATAAATTTTAACCTGTGTAAAAAACATTTGAAAAACATCTAATTATGTCACCGTTTCGTATTCTGTATTGATGAATTATGAAGTTTCACTTTGCCAATACAATTTACGAAATCAAAAACACATTAAGACCTATTGATTTTAAACAACTACCACAATATTTAAGTATTTTTTAGAATTAGAGAAACTTGCGTATATTTGGGTGTTGTAGGCAATAATTCCTCAAGACGCTAATGAAGTCATCAATTAAAGAATCAAAAGAAAAAATTGAAAATATTTTAGAATCTAAAAATATATCCATTGATATTTTTGAGGAAGATGAAGATGAATGGGCTTTTAGTTTTCCAAGAGAAAATGAAAGTTATTATATTGATGAGGAAGAGATTATTTTCTTTTCAAAAGAATTACAATTTTTAGAATTTAATAAAGTTTATTCTAGAACAAAAAATGTAATTCAGTTTCCTTTTCTAATAACTGATTCTTTGGATTTACTTTTTGAAAAGTTGAATTTTAAACTAGAAAATAATGACTACAAAATTGTAATTAAAGAAAAGCCAATATTAATTGGTATAGCTAATGTTGCTTTAGATTTATACTCAAAATATGCTCCGCCATTAACAACTTATAATTGTATTGAAATAACTAATAAATCAAATAACGAATTACTTATTGATGATGCTCATAAGTTAGTCGCAAGTTTTATTCTTGAATTTAATCAAGCTACAAATATGGTTATAGAGCTTTCAGAGTTGCACGACTTTGATGCTGACTATTATGGATATGAAGAAGACGAAGATGATGATGATATAGAAAATACAAGTAATTCTATTGAGATTTCAGAATTAATAAAT
>Ga0308157_10006064_pt1 | contig 14682 bp, 11 predicted proteins | sample PhyBR1_FD_201035 | JGI IMG/M metagenome (GOLD analysis project Ga0308157, IMG submission 201035) | Phyllosphere microbial communities from UC Gill Tract Community Farm, Albany, California, United States - DLSLB.R1 | ecosystem: Host-associated > Plants > Phyllosphere > Unclassified | place: USA...
AGTATTGCGTCAACCGGCGCACGTCCAATGTGCCACGGGCGCGCTTCTCTGTCGCGGAGGTGGTCAAGCTGACCACGGATTTTTACCTTCGCAATTACATCGATGGGCTGTTTCTCAGCTCGGGCATTATCCAGTCGGCGGACTACACGATGGAGCAGCTGGTGCAAGTGGCGCGCGAGCTGCGCGAGGTGCATCAGTTCCGCGGCTATATCCACCTGAAGACCATACCGGATGCCGATCCGGCGCTGATCGCGGCGGCTGGACGGTACGCGGACCGCCTGAGCGTCAATATCGAGTTGCCGACGCAGGATAGCGTGCAAAAGCTGGCGCCGGAAAAGAGCGTACACACGATCAAGCTAGCCATGGGCTCGATCCGCCGCAAGCTGGACGAAAAGGCGGAAGAGCCGAAAGCGCCGCGCTTTGCGCCGGCCGGGCAGAGCACGCAGATGATCGTTGGCGCCGACAGCAGCGATGACCAGCAGATCCTGTCGACCGCGCAGACGCTGTACGGCAGCTATAAGCTGAAGCGCGTGTACTACTCGGCCTTCAGTCCGATCCCGCAAAGCCCGAAGAGCGTGCCGCTGGCGCCGCCGCCGATGCTGCGTGAGCATCGCCTGTATCAGGCGGATTTCCTGATGCGCGGCTATGGTTTTCAGGCGCAGGAGTTGTTGCCGGGCAGTGGCGGCAATCTGGCGCTGGACATCGATCCCAAGCTGGCGTGGGCGCTACAGCATCGTGAGCATTTTCCTTTGGACCTGAATCGTGCGGAGCCGCACATGATTGCGCGCGTTCCTGGGATAGGATTGCGCAATGCGCAGCGCATCGTCGAGTTGCGGCGCTTGCGGCAGGTGCGCTATGCGGATTTGTCGCGGCTGAGGTGCAGCATGAAGAAAATTTCGCCGTTCATTATCACCGCTGACTATTTTCCGGCGCGCGACGGCAGTCCGTCCGAGCACTTGCGGCGGGCCATGACTGAAGCGCCGCAGCAGATGAATTTGTGGCCGGAGTTGCAGGCGGCATGATGCGCAAGGTGGTGCGTTCATTTGACGAGTGGCGCGCTGCAGCGCGTGAGCTTATTGCACGGCGCGTCCAGCCCGAATATGTGGAATGGGCAGCCAGCGAAGAGGATGGTGATCTGTTCTCCGCCGCTGGCGCGCCAGCGGCCGCACCGACGAGCGCGGTGGGCGAGGCGTCGGCGTCAGCGGAACAGCCAGCAGCTGCGGGCAACGGCGAGGCTATCGGCGATGCCATTGGCGTTGCGCGGCGCGAGGCGTCGGTGCTGCGCCTGCCGCGCGAACTGATGGAGATGCTGGCCAGCGCCGCATGTTTCAGCGCCACTGATCGCTGGGCGTTTCTGTACCAGGTCGTCTGGCGTTGGCAGCTAGGCGAGCGCGATGTGATGTCGGCGGCGGACCCGGACGGCGCGCGCCTGTATGCCATGGTCAAGGCCGTCCACCGCGAGGAGCACGACATGCATGCCTATGTACGATTTCGCGAACGCAAGGAAGAAGACGGTGCGCCGCGTTTCGTCGCCTGGTTCGAGCCGACCCACGAAGTCCTGCCGCAAGTGGCGCGACATTTTGCCCGCCGCATGGGCAACGCCACGTGGATGATCGCCACCCCCGCAGCCACTGTGCTGTGGGACGGCGCCCAACTGCACGACGTGCCATCACGCATGCGCAGCGCCGCCGACATCGACGACGCCGGCGAAGCCCTGTGGCTGACCTATTACCGCAGCATCTTCAATCCCGCGCGGCTGAATGCCGATCTGCTGCGCAGCCATATCCCTTCGCGATTCTGGAAAAACCTGCCGGAAGGCGCCATCGTGCCGGCCATGATCAGCGGCGCCGCCAATGGCGAACGGCGCACCGGCCAGACCGGCACCGTGGGCCGGCGCAGCGGCGCCACTACCATCGCGGTCACGCCGGAACGTGCGCAGCCGCAGCGCGAGCAGCCGGATACGCTGGACCAGTGCCGCCGCTGTGAACTATGGCGCGACGCCACGCAGGCAGTACCCGGCGTCGGCCCGAAGAAAGCACGCATCATGCTGGTCGGCGAGCAGCCGGGTGACCAGGAGGATCTGCAAGGACTGCCATTCGTCGGCCCGGCCGGCGCGGTGCTGGATCGCGCGCTGGCCGAAGCTGGCGTCAAGCGCGATCACGTTTACCTGACCAACGCCGTCAAGCACTTCAAGTGGGAATTGCGCGGCAAGCGCCGCCTGCACAAGACGCCGGCGCAGCGCGAGGTCAGCGCATGCCATGTCTGGCTGGAAGAGGAACTTGCGCGCGTGCGGCCGGATGTGGTGGTGGCGCTGGGAGCGACGGCATTGAAGTCGGTGCTGAAAGACGGCAGCGCGACGATGAGTTCCGTGATGGATGCGCCGTTCGAGCATGATGGCCGCTGGGTGGTGGCGGTCTACCACCCGTCGTTTGTGCTGCGTGCGCGCGATGAGGAGAGCCGGCAGCAGGCCTACGAAGTGATCGTCGCGGGCCTGCGCCAGGCGCTTACACTGGGGCCGGTTCGTTCCGGTTGATGCGGGTAATGCCGATGATCAGGCGGTAAGCCTTCCACAGCCAGGCGCCTATCCAGATCAGCCATGCAATCGGGATGCCGATGAAGGTCATGAAGAACACCGCGCCCACCACCACCCACACCACATACCACCAGAACGAGCGGATCATCCACGTATGGTGACTATGAATGAAGGTGCCATCCGTGCCGGGCCGCTGCAGATAGTTGAGGATCAGCGGGATGATGGAGAAGGCACCCAGCGAAAACACAAAGCTCACCGCATGAATCACATACAGCCACCACGCGGTGGTCTTGGCCGATTCCAGGCGGCCGTCCAATATCAGCTCTTGGGACATGATCTCTCCTTTGGTTGTTGGTATGAGTATAACTAGCTGGCGGCTGGCGTGGCGCACAGTGTCCTGTGCAGGAACGCCGTCACGTCGGCGAAGAATTCGGGCTGGATCGTTTCGCGGTCGAAGCCTTCCGGATCTTGCGAGGGCTTGAAATTCGGCCGTGTCATCTCAGGCGGGAATTTGCTCATGAAGGCGAAGTGGCCGGCGCCAGGAACGTCCTTGTGTTCGACCAGTGCCGGCTGTGCCACGCCTTCGATGATCTTGTGCGCGTGTTCGATTGGCGTGGTCTCGTCCTTTTCGCCGGTGCGCAGCAGGATGGGCAGGTCGACCGGCCGCAGCGAACCGGCAATGAACCAGAACGTGGCGGGATTCAGCAGCACCAGTGATTTGATGCGCGGATCGGGCTTGGTCGGCACTTGCTCGGGCAGCGCGTTGGAATCCTTGCGCTCATATGGCCCGCTCCAGGCGATGCCGCCGGCCGCCGCCAGCGCGGTATAGCCGCCGATTGAGTGGCCGATGACGGCCACGCCGTTGCGTGCGATATGCGGCGCCAGTGCGGCATCGGCCAGCGCCGCGTCGATGCTTAGTGTGATGTGGCGCGGACGGTTGGCCAGATTGGCGGCGGTGCCGGCTAGCGTGTTGTCCAGCCGCGTGTTGCCGGTGTGGGCGGGCAGGGCGACCACGAAGCCCGCCAGCGCGAGATGCTTGGCCAGCTGACGATACGCCCACGGTGTGCCGGAGTGGCCGTGTGAAATCACCACCAGCGGGTACACGCCATCGGCTGGCGGCGCATCGCTGGCGACTTCCAGCGAGTAAGGGCCGAAGTGCTCGGTCTTTTCCTCGCCTACGGCGGGATAGAGCAGCGCCAGCGGCACATCGGCGCCCTGTATGGCATCATGAACTTTGCTTAACTTGCAGCCGCAACTGACACGCATTTCCGATCCTTTTCGCATAGAATGCAATGATGTTGATTATATTAGGGGCGCGCAACGATGGGGGCTAAACCTGTTTCGGTGCTGTTTGTCTGCATGGGCAATATCTGCCGCTCACCGACAGCGGAGGGTGTGTTCCGCCATCGCGCCGCCGCCGCCGGGCTCGCGCAGCAGTTTCACATCGACTCGGCCGGCACGCATGGCTATCACGTTGGCGAGCCGCCGGATGCGCGCTCGATGGAGTTTGCGGCCAAGCGTGGCTATGACTTGTCGGCCCAGCGCTCGCGCAAGGTCAGCGCGCAGGACTTCGAAGACTTCGACCACCTGCTGGCGATGGACCACGATAACCTCAAGCTGCTGCAAGCCGCCTGTCCGCCGCAGCACCGGCACAAGCTGGGCTTGATGATGTCGCACGCCAGCCGTAGCGGTTCCGAGGTGGTGCCCGATCCGTATTACGGCGGCGGCAGGGGCTTCGACACGGTGCTGGACTATATCGAAGATGCGACAGATGGCCTGATCGCCGCGCTCGGAGGCAAAAAGATAAGGTAGTATTATGAAACGACTACGCCCACGTGCATAGGAGACTACCTTGATAGAGCCCGGCATTCCCCTGAATGAAACGCTTCGGCTGGCAACGTTGAAGTCCCTCAACGTCCTGGATACGCCGGCCGAGGAACGTTTTGACCGTGTCACGCGCATGGCCAAGCGCATGTTTCGCGTGCCGATCGCACTGGTCAGCATTGTTGATGAGGACCGGCAGTGGTTCAAATCCGTGCAAGGACTGGACGCTTGCCAGACGCCGCGCAATGTCTCCTTCTGCGGCCACGCCATCCTTGGTGATGGTATTTTCCTGATTCGGAACGCGCTGCAAGACCAGCGCTTCGCCGATAATCCGCTGGTGGCTGGTGCGCCGCATATCCGCTTCTATGCTGGTTGTCCCTTGCGTGCGCCCGACGGCAACAAGGTTGGCACGCTGTGCATCATCGATACCGCGCCGCGCGATTTCGATGAAGAAGACGCCACCGCCTTGCGCGACCTGGCGGCGATGGTGGAGGATGAGTTGTCAGCCTTCCAGACCTCAACCACCGATGACCTGACCGGTATCTCCAATCGTCGCGGCTTCCTGCAACTGGCGCAATACGGCTTGAGTTTCTGCGTGCGCAACAGCCAGCCGGCGGCGCTGGCCTTTATCGACCTGGATCGCTTCAAGCCGATCAACGATCAGTTTGGCCATGCGGAAGGGGATATTGCGCTGGCGGCGTTTGCCGAGGTGATGCAGGCCAGCTTCCGCGCCACGGACCTGTTCGCGCGCCTGGGTGGGGATGAGTTTGTGGTGCTGCTGACGGGCGCGCGCAAAAGCGACGCTGAAACAGTGTTGCACAAGTTTAGCCAGCTGCTGGCGGACTACAACGCCAGGGCCATGCGCGGCTATAACCTGGAGTTTTCGTGCGGCGTGGTGGAGTTCAATCCGGCCGCGCCGCAAGCGATCGATCAGCTACTGGCCGCCGGCGATGCGCAGATGTATGCGCTGAAGGCGGCCAAGAAGCAGCGGCATTAGGTCAGCAGTGGCAGGATGCCATCCAGGCCGACGAAGTTGAGCGCCACGTTGGCCTGCTCGCGCACCACCGGCTTGGCGCGGAACGCCACCGACATGCCCGAGATGCTCATCATTTTCAGGTCGTTGGCGCCGTCGCCCATGACGATGGCCTGCGATGGCGCGATGCCCAGTTCTTTGCACACGCGCTCCACCGTGCGCTTTTTCTCTTCGGCGTCGACGATGCCGCCAAGGACTTTGCCAGTCAGCTTGCCGTCGACGATTTCCAGTTCATTGGCGTTGGTGTAGTCCAGGCCCAGGCGCTTTTTCAGGCGCTCGGTGAAGAAGGTGAAGCCGCCCGACACCAGCAGCGTTTTGAGGCCGGCCGCCTGCACCGCCTTCAGCATGTTCTCGGCGCCCAGTGACAGTTGCAGGCGCTCGTCGTACACGCGCTCCAGCGCCGACGCCTCCAGGCCTTCCAGCAGCGCCACGCGGCGTTGCAGGCTGGCGGCGAAATCCAGTTCGCCGCGCATCGCCGCCTCGGTAATCTCGGATACCTGCGGCTTCAGACCCTGCATGTCGGCGATTTCGTCGATGCACTCGATGGTGATCAGTGTCGAATCCATGTCCATCGCCAGCAGCTTGTAGTCGGCCATCTTGTGCAGGCCGATCGAGTAGGTGGTGTCCAGTTGCGCCGCCTGGGCGGCGACCTCGATGGTCTGGCACAGCGCCGTCGAGAAGGCGATGCCTTCGCAGCGCAACGCGGTGTCGCTCAGCCAGGTCAGGTTGGCCGAAGCGGTCAGCGCGGCGATGCGTTCGAGTCGTGCTTTGCAATCGCCTACACCCTGCAGTACGAGGTTCATGGCGGTATTTGCGTTAGTCATGTGGCGTCGAGAGTAGTTAAAGTATTAGGTGAGCTGCTTGATGGCGGCCTTGATCTGCGTGACGCGCGCGGCCAGGTCCGGCATGGCGGCGGTGATCTTCAGTTTGTCCTGGCCATTCAGCTTGATCTGGCGGTTCTTCTGGATCAGCTCAATGATGCGCATCGGATCAATCGGCGGCTTGGCCATGAATTGCAGGTTGGCCGCTTCCGTGTGCGCATCGATCTTGATGATGCCCACTGTCTTGGCGGCGATGCGCAGGCGATGCGTTTCGATCAGCGCCTTGACCGGGTCCGGCAGCTTGCCGAAGCGGTCGATCAGCTCTTCCTGCAGATCGTCGATCTTGTCCTGCGAGGCGCAGTTGGCCATGCGCTTGTAGATCGACAGGCGCTCATGCACATCGCCGCAGAAGTCGGCTGGCAGCAGCGCCGGCACATGCAGATTGATCTCGGTGGTGGTGGCCAGCGGCGCCGCCAGGTCCGGCTCCTTGCCGGCCTTGAGCGAGCGCACCGCTTCGTTCAGCATGTCAGAATACAGCTGGAAGCCGATTTCGGTCATCTCGCCGGACTGGTTGTCGCCGAGGACTTCGCCGGCACCGCGGATTTCCAGATCGTGCATGGCCAGGTAGAAGCCGGAGCCCAGTTCTTCCATCTGCTGGATGGCATCCAGGCGGCGCTGCGCCTGCTTGGTCAGCGACTGCACGTCATGCACCAGCAGGTAGGCATAGGCCTGGTGGTGCGAACGGCCGACGCGGCCGCGCAGCTGATGTAGCTGTGCCAGGCCAAACTTGTCGGCGCGGTGCATGATGATGGTGTTCGCGGTTGGCACGTCGATACCGGTTTCGATAATCGTGGTGCACAGCAGGATGTTGTAGCGCTGGGCGACGAAGTCGCGCATCACTTTTTCCAGGTCGCGCTCGTGCATCTGACCGTGGGCAACGGCGATACGCGCTTCCGGCAGCAGCTCGGTCAGCATCGCCAGGCGGTTCTGGATGGTCTCCACTTCGTTGTGCAGGAAGTATACCTGGCCGCCGCGCTTCAGCTCACGCAAACAGGCTTCGCGGATGATCGATTCGCCTTCGCTGCGCACGAAAGTCTTGATCGCCAGGCGCTTTTGCGGCGCGGTGGCGATCACCGAGAAGTCGCGCAGGCCTTCCAGCGCCATGCCCAGCGTGCGCGGAATTGGCGTGGCGGTCAGCGTCAGCACGTCGACTTCGGCGCGCAGCGATTTCAGCGTTTCCTTCTGGCGCACGCCGAAACGGTGTTCCTCGTCGATGATGACCAGGCCCAGTCGGGTGAACTTGACGTCTTCCGACAGCAGCTTGTGGGTGCCGATGATGATGTCCAGCGTGCCGTCGGCCATGCCCTTGATCGCCTGCGCAATCTCTTTGCCGGTGCGGAAGCGCGACATTTCGGCGATGCGCACCGGCCAGTCGGCGAAGCGGTCGGCGAAGGTCTGCGCATGCTGTTCGGCCAGCAGCGTGGTCGGCGCCAGGATGGCCACCTGCTTGCCGCCCATGACGGCGATGAAGGCGGCGCGCAGTGCCACTTCGGTCTTGCCGAAGCCGACGTCGCCGCACACCAGCCGGTCCATCGGCTTGCCGGACGTCATATCCTTGATGACGTTGTTGATGGCTTCCTGCTGGTCCGGCGTTTCGTCGAAGCCGAAGCTGTCGGCGAAGCGTTCGTAGTCGTGCGCCGAGTATTCAAACGAGTGGCCCTGGCGCAGCGCGCGGCGGGCGTACAGGTTGAGCAGCTCTGCGGCGGTGTCGCGCACCTGTTCGGCGGCCTTGCGCTTGGCCTTTTCCCACTGGCCGGAGCCCAGCGTGTGCAGCGGCGCGTCGTCCGGCGAGGCGCCGGAGTAGCGCGAGATCACATGCAGCTGCGATACCGGCACATACAGCTTGGTCTCCTTGGCGTATTCCAGGTGCAGGAATTCGGCGTCGCCTTCGCCCAGGTCCATCGTCGTCAGGCCCATGTAGCGGCCGATGCCGTGGTTGATGTGCACCACCGGATCGCCGATCTTCAGTTCCGACAGGTCGCGCACCATCGATTCGACTTGTGTGACGGCTTCCTGCTTCTTCTTGCCGACGCGGCGGCCGGAACCTGCATACAGCTCGGTCTCGGTGATGAAGATCAGGCGCTCGCCGCCGGCCGACAACTCGAAGCCGGCGTGCAGCGGCGCCACACCCAGCGCCAGTTTGGCGTCCGAGGCGATGAAGCCATCAAAGCCTTCGACTGGCGCCAGCGCCAGGTCGTATTCGTTGAAATACTGCTGCAGCGTTTCGCGGCGGCCGTTGGATTCGGCACAGAGCATCACGCGGCTGCCGGACTGCATCAGGTAGGCGCGCAGATTGGTCAGCGGGTCGTCCAGGTGGCGGTTGACGGCAATGTTGGGCACCGGCGCCGACAGCTCGGAAGCGCCGGCGTCCGGATTATTGCGGATGGCGATCTGCGGGTATGGCTTGGCCAGCACGAAGAACTGTTCGTCCGACAGGAACAGGTCTTCCGGCGCCATGATCGGCCGTTCGCGGTCGGCCTTGAGGAAGCGGTAGCGCGAGTTGGTATCGGTCCAGAAGCGCTTGATGGCGGCCTCGATGTCGCCGACGGTGGCCACCACCGCGCCTTCGGGCAGGTAGTCGAACAGCGTGGCGGTCTGCTCGAAGAACAGCGGCAGATAGTATTCGATACCGGCCGAGGCAATGCCGGTGCTCATGTCCTTGTAGATCACCGCGCGCGACGGATCGCCTTCGAAATGCTCGCGCCAGCGGCTGCGGAAGGCGGTGCGCGACGCTTCGTCCATCGGGAACTCGCGGCCCGGCAGCAAGCGCACCTGCTTGACCGGGTACAGCGAGCGTTGGGTGTCGGCGTCGAAGGTGCGGATGGTTTCGATGGTGTCGCCAAACAGGTCGAGGCGGTACGGCAGCGCCGAGCCCATCGGGAACAGGTCGATCAGGCCGCCGCGCACCGAGTATTCGCCGGGCGACATCACCTGCGTGACGTGGGTGTAGCCGGCCAGCGTCAGCTGCGATTTCAGCCTGGCCTCGTCGAGCGACTGGTTTTGCTCGAAGAAGAAGGTGTAGGCCGCCAGGAAGGACGGCGGCGCCATGCGCACCAGCGCGGTGGTGGCCGGCACCAGCATCACGTCGCACTGGCCGCTGCTGATTTCGTGCAGTGTGGCCAGCCGCTCGGACACCAGGTCCTGGTGCGGCGAGAAGGCGTCGTAGGGCAGCGTTTCCCAGTCCGGCAGCAGGTGGCAGCGCAGCTGCGCGCCGCCGAACCACGGGATTTCATCCAGCAGGCGCTGGGCGTCGCTGGCGTTGGCCACGACCACGGCCAGCATCTGGCCGCGTGATTTGAGTTCGAGCGCGATTTGCGCCAGTGCGTAAGCGTCCGCCGAGCCATGCAGCGCGGGCAGGGCAAAACGATTGCCGGGTTTTGGGATGGATTTGGTTAAGGCTGACGACACAACACACATTCAACAGTTATCCAGGCATCTATTATACCAAGCGGTTGGCGACGCCGAAGGGGATGTGCACCATCGGGATGTTGCCGGCCGGGGATTGCAGATGGCTGAGCTGGTCGTCGAAGAACATATGCGGCCGGAAGATGCTGAGCACCCGTGCTTTTTCCATGCCGCCGAGGAAGAAAGTTTCGTTGGCAGATACGCCCCAGCTCTTCAGCGTGGTCACCACGCGCTCGTGCGCCGGCGCGCTGCGGGCGGTAATGATGGCAATGCGCAGGATCTTTTTGTAGGCCGGATCGGCGCGCTGCGCGTCTTCCTCCAGCTGCTGCATCAGCGACAGCTTGCGGAACAGCTCGGCCAGCGGGCCGGGCTGGTGCGGGATGGCGACCCGCTCGGTTTCGTGGGCGTGGAATTCGCCAACGTCGTTGTTGCGCTTGAAGACAGTTTCAGATTCGTCGTCAGCGATCACGCCGTCAAAGTCGAAGGCGATGCGCAGTTCGCCGTCGGCTTCGTCGTCTTCGGTGCGCGACGGCAGCACCAGGCCGGCCGGGTAGTTGGCGTCCAGCGCCCGGCGCACGTCTTCCTCGTTGGCGGACAGGAACAGGGAGGTGTTGAAGGCGGGCAAATACCGATACGGCGACTCGCCGGTCAGGAAGCAGGCGCGCGAGATGTCCAGGCCGTAGTGGGCGATCGACTTCATCACGCGCAGCCCGGTTTCCGGCGAATTGCGCGAGAACAGCACCACTTCCACCGGCGCTGTGTCCGGATGCAGCTTGTTGATGCTGAGGAAGCGGCGGATGAAGGGGAAGGCCACGCCCTTGTCGAGGACGGTGTCGATCTGCTGTTCCTGATAGCTGCGGTAGGCTTCGGCGCCGTGTTCCAGGTACACCTGGTGCGATGCGGTCAGGTCAAACAGGGCGCTGGAGGCGATGCCGATCACCAGCTTGTGCTCAATCGGGTAGGGCATGGGGCTGTGCGTAGTCTGCGAAGAGCATTACTGTAACCGATCCGTGCCAGCGCGCGTTTGATTTCTTTTCTGCAATTTAATCATTGCTTACCAGCAGTTGCTGCGCTACATTGATAACTCATGATTCTGGATGCTGGCGTGCTTAATCTCGATACTCTTCTGCTGGTCCAGGTGTGCGTGGCGTTGCTGACCACGGGGCTGCTGGTGGCTTCGGCCTGCTATACCGAAAGTCCGCCCGAACAGCGCTGGTGGGCCGGCGGCAATGTCGCGGTGACCTTGGGCATGGCGCTGTCGAACGTGCAGACGCTGCCCTTATTTCTGACCGGTGTGGTTGGCTATGGCGTGATCGCCTTCGGCCTGGGACTGGTGCTGCGCGGCTTGCGCGTTTATTGCGCCGAAACGCTGTCGTGGACCAGCATTGCCGCCATCACCGGCGTGGCGCTGGCGATCACCGGCTACTATGCGCTGGTGGTGCCCAGCCTGCAGGCGCGGCTGGGCTTCAGCGGTTTCTATTTCGCGTTGCTCAACTGGGTTTGCGCGCTGGCGGTGGCGCGGCATCGCAACTGGCGCGTGACCTCCATCTGCGTGGCGGGCTTCACCTTGCTGGGCCTGGCGCTGTTCCTGCGCGGCGTGCACATGCTGCTGCACGCCGACCCGGGCGAAAACGCCAGTTCGCTGGTCATCGCGCTGAGTGCGCTGATTGTGCCGCTGGCGCAGATCTGCATCGCCTTCGGCCTGATCCTGATGGTCATGTGGCGCTATGCCGAGCGGCTGCGCCGCCTGTCGACGCTGGATGCGCTGACCGGGGCGCTGAACCGCGCCGGGCTGGAAGTCCAGGGCAAGCGCGTCGGCCTGCGTGCCTTGCGTGGCGGCCGCAGCCTGACGGTGATCATGATCGATGTCGACTGCTTCAAGAACATCAACGACAGTTACGGCCATCCGGTCGGCGATGAGGTGCTGCGCCACCTGGCCAAACTGCTGAAGCTGGAATTGCGCCCGCACGATCTGCTGGCGCGCTTCGGCGGCGAGGAGTTCGTGCTGGTGCTCGATGGCGTCAACCTGGAGGCGGCGCTCAGCGTCGCCGAGCGGCTGCGTGCGCGCATCGAGCATGAGCGTGTGGAGCTGGAGAAGCTGTCGGTGCGCTACACCGCCAGCATGGGCGTGGTCTGCTCGGACCAGCATGACTATGACCTGATCCGCCTGATCTCTGCTGGCGACGCTGCCATGTACCAGGCCAAGCGCGCCGGACGCAACCGTGTTGTGGCGGGATAAGCACTGTGGCACTGTGGCACTGTGCGCGCCGCGCCACACCGGCGCCGAATGTGATTGACGCCGCCATTGCCGGGGCCGCATATTGGTTGGGACTGAACAATAGTCACAAAATCTAACTAATGGTCCACTTTCGGGAGTGCGGGATGTTCAAGAATCTTCTCATCAAGTGGAAATTGGCGACGCTGGTTGCCATCATGATGGTGGCCTTGGTGGTGGTGGGCTCGGCCGGCTATAGAGGGATTGCCAAGGTTGGTAGTTCGGTCAACGAAATCGGCGTGGTGCGCCTGCCGTCGGTGCAGGGTCTGCTGGTGATGAGCGAGGGCCAGACCGCAGTGGCGGCGGCTAATCTGTTTGCTGGCACCTATGCCAGCGATGCGCAGGCGCAAGCGCGTTTCAGCGAGGCGCTGGAGATGCGCAAGAAGGCCTGGGCGAATATCGAGCGCGGCTGGAAGCGCTACGAGCCGCTGCCGCAGACGGCCGAAGAGTCGGTGCTGTGGAAGCAGTTCACCGGCGAATGGGCCGAGTGGAAGGCTGCCGACGAGAAGATCGGCGCTACCATCGCCAGCATGGCCGGCAACCAGGACGAGCAGGCGCAGAAGGCGCTGTTCACCACCTTCCACCAGCAGTACAACCAGTCGCGGCCGCTGTTCCAGAAGGCCGAGGCCTCGCTGATGAAAATCGAGCGCCTCAACGAGGGCGTGGCCGAACATAGCGTCGCAGATGGCATGGCAGCGGTCAGCAGCGCCGAGTGGGCGATGGTGACGGCGGCGGTGATTGCGGCGATTGTCGCCATCGGCTGCGCGGTGTATATCGCCGGCGCGATCACCAATCCGATCAACGAAGCGGTGCGGGTGGCGCAGACGGTGGCGTCCGGCGACCTGACCAGCCGCATCGAGGTAGCGACCAGCGAGGAAACCGGCCAGTTGCTGGGCGCGCTGAAGGACATGAACGATAGCCTGATCCGCATTGTCGGCCAGGTGCGCAACGGTACTGAGACGATTGCGACGGCGTCGTCGGAGATTGCGTCCGGCAACCTGGACCTGTCGCAGCGCACCGAGGAACAGGCCAGCTCGCTGGAGGAGACCGCGTCGTCGATGGAGGAGCTGACGTCGACCGTCAAGCAGAATGCCGACAATGCGCGCCAGGCGAATACGCTGGCGGCGTCGGCGTCCGGCGTGGCGCAGCGCGGCGGCGATGTGGTGGCGCGCGTGGTCGAGACCATGGATTCGATCAACGCTTCGTCGGCCAAGATTGTCGACATCATTTCGGTGATTGACGGGATTGCGTTCCAGACCAATATCCTGGCGCTGAATGCGGCGGTGGAAGCGGCACGCGCCGGCGAGCAGGGACGCGGTTTCGCGGTGGTGGCGGGCGAGGTGCGCACGCTGGCGCATCGTTCGGCGGCGGCGGCCAAGGAAATCAAGGAATTGATCGGCGATTCGGTCGAGAAGGTCGGCGCCGGCAGCAAGCTGGTGGAGGAGGCTGGCGCCACCATGGGCGAGATCGTCAGCAGCGTGCAGCGTGTCACCGACATCATGGGCGAGATCAGCATGGCGACGCAGGAGCAGAGCACCGGCATCGATCAGATCAATATGGCGGTGGGGCAGATGGATACGGTGACGCAGCAGAATGCGGCGTTGGTGGAGCAGGCGGCGGCAGCGGCGGCGTCGCTGCAGGAGCAGGCGGCCGGGCTGGCGGAGGTGGTCAGCGTGTTCCGCATGGACGAGGGCATGGCGCCGCGCAAGCAGGCGATCGCCAAGCGCCGGACCGCCAGCGCTGTCGCGACTGTTGCTACCGGCACCGGCACCGCTGCCAGGCCGGCAATCGCGGCGCCGACGCGGCGTCCGGCGGCCAAGCCTGCGGCGGCGAAAGCGCCAGCCCGGAAAATGGCTGCCGCCTCATCAGACGATTGGGAAGAGTTCTAACCAACAATAAAGTAAGCCACTATCTGGCGCAGCAGTACCCTGAAGGCAGCCCGCGTGGCTGCCTTTTTTTCGTTTGATCTACATCAAACACGGCATGCCTTGCAATGATAGTTTGGAAGCTCTGCTGAAAGGACTGCGATCATGCCAAACGCCATTGAAACCGAACGCCTCGAACGCATCACGCCAGCTGTGGAGGTGGAGTTGGCGGTGATACGCACCAGCTTTGCCACCAAGGACGACGTGCAACGCATACTGAATCTGCTGTACGAGCACAAGCTGGAAATTTTCGCCGCGCTGTCCAAGCAGCGCGAGGATTTTTACGCCGCGCTGACGCAGGTCCAGATCGACCTGCACAAGACCTTGATCGGCCATGTGTGGAAGCTGTATGGGCTGGCATCACTGGTGCTGGGCGGTGTCTACTACATCGCCCGCTATGTGCATTAATTACAGGCAAACTCCTGCGTTATAATCATTATCAAAGACCAACTACAGGGACAACCTTGCCGGCTCAATTCGACTTCCAACAATTCCAGGCGATGACGCCGCTCGATGGCGTCAATATCTGGGCCTATCTGCTCGACCGCTATGCCGACCGCATCACGGTCAAGCGCCGCAAGCCGGCGCTGGAAAATCTGGAGCGTATCTTCAACGCCACTTTCAAGCTGGCCAACGAGGTCGGTTTTCGTGCGATGAATTTGCGCGACCTGTGCGGCGAAACCGGACTGTCGATGGGCGGGTTATATGGCTATATCAGCAGCAAGGATCAGCTGGCGGAGATGATCGAGGATGTGGTGCGCCACGCCACCCACGAAGTGCCCAAGATGTTTGCCGACGTCGCCGAT
>Ga0308157_10006065_pt1 | contig 14681 bp, 18 predicted proteins | sample PhyBR1_FD_201035 | JGI IMG/M metagenome (GOLD analysis project Ga0308157, IMG submission 201035) | Phyllosphere microbial communities from UC Gill Tract Community Farm, Albany, California, United States - DLSLB.R1 | ecosystem: Host-associated > Plants > Phyllosphere > Unclassified | place: USA...
TCCTGCCCAAGCCCTACAACATGAGCGAGCTGCTGGATGCGATCCGGCTGTGCTTCCGCCATGCCGCCGATGCCGCGCTGATGCCGGCGCCGCAGGCGAGCGCGGCCTGAGGCTGCCATCCACGCATGGCGTGGATCTACGGCGATGCGCACCGTTGCGTGAACGGAAAATGCTGCCAGTAGATCCACGCCATGCGTGGATGGAGCCGGCCGTCAGCCGCCGGTATACGGTCCTTCGCCCGGAAGTACCTCAAGCAGCGCACGGGTGATCACGCGCGGATACACGGTGAGATGGTCTTCGCCATCAATCACGATGTTCTCCACCTGCAGCTTGCGACCGCTGCGTCGCAGCTGACCGGCGAAGTCGGCGCTCTGCCGCAGCATGTCATTGCCCGTTGAGTAACGTGGCCCCGGCTTGACCGTCTCGTAGCCGCCCACCGACAGCAGCACGCGGATGGGCTGTGAAGGCATCACGGCGGCATCCTGCATGCGCGGCAGCAGGCCCTGGTCGAACCACAGCGACGGACTGGACAGGATATAGGTGCCGAACATGTCGGGCTGGGTCGTCAGCACGTAAGCACCCAACAGCGCGCCATAGGAATGACCTGCAAACACACGCCGGGCCGGATCGGTGCGGTAGCGCGCATCGATCATCGGCAGCGCGTGGTCAGCGAGGAAGTCGCGGTAATGGGCCGCGCCGCCATAGGTGACGTCATCGCTGTAGTAGCCGGCAGGGGTGCGCACAGGATCACTGGGGGTGTAGTCGCGCGAGCGGCTCTGTTTGGAGGTCAGGCCTTCCTGCGGCGGCAACCCGACCAGGATGAAATCCTCGATGTTGACGCCCTGCTGCCCCACCAGGTTGCGCACGCTGCGCACCAGCGGAAAGCTGTACAGCGCATCGGTCACGTACACCACCGGATAACGCTTCTGCGGATGCGACGCGTAGCCGGCAGGCAACGCCACCCACAGGGCATAGTCGCGCCCGATCGGGTCATGCACGCGCAGTGACTCGGTATCGGGCAGCACAACGCCTGGCACGGCGGTCGCGCTTTCCCTCGCTTCCTTCTGCGTTGCCGGCGGCGCCACCGACATCGCGCACCCTGCCAAGGCCAGGCAGGCCAGCACACTCCATCCACGCACACGCTGCATCCGCGCTCTCCTGTTGCGGGCGGCGCGCCCAGGTGGCGCCGCTGATGCATCCTCACACACCGCGTTGTTGCGCGCCAAACCCCTCTCAGGGCGACGCAGGCGGCGGTACCGGGAACAACGTACGCAGACCCTGCAGGGCGGCCGGGTGGTAGATGGTAGCGTGGGTCTCTTCCGGCAGCGGTTGGTACTTCACCAGCCGCGACGGCGAGGCCTGCTGCAGCACCGCCGCCAAGCGTGCGCTTGACGCTGCCAGTTCCGGCTGGCCACTGCTGGCCAGGAACAGCCGCGCGCCGCTGCGCGCAACCGACGGCACCTGCTTGCCTGCGCCAGACAGCAAGGCGCCGTGGTTCCACCACAGGCTGGGGTCCAGCGCGATATAGCTGTTGAACAAGGCCGGTTCCTGCAGCAGCGTCTCGATCACGAACAACCCGGCCAGCGATTCCCCGATCAGTGCCCGCTCGTCTGTGGTCGCATAACGCTGGCGTACCTGCGGCATCAGTTCATCGCGCAGGAAATCACGGTACGCCGCCGAGCCACCAATGCGCGGCGCGATCTTCTGGTCCTCAGGATCACGGCTCGGGCCGGTCATGTCGCGGCGGCGCTCGGTGTTCTCGATGCCGACCAGCAGGAACGGGCGCATGCTGCCGTTGCCGGTCAGCACCTGCACCAACCCGGCCACGTGCAGGAAGTCCTCGCCGATGCCGCCGTCGGGCATGTACAGCACCGGCAGTGGCGTCTTCGGGTCCAGGCCCCACGGCTGCGGGCGGTAAACGTTGATGCGGCGGGTTTCGCCCAGCGCCTTGGACTGGAGGGTGAAGGTCTCGCCGATGACCAATGGAGAGGCGACCGCCGGCGGAGGCGCCGGTTCGGCGGCCATCAGCGGCGCGGCGGAGACACAGGACAACAACAGCGACAGCACGATCAAGCGCATTGGGCGCCCCATCCAGCGAAAGATGCCGAGCATAGCGCCCGGACGCGCGCAGTGGCACCTGCCAGATGCGTAGATCCACGCCATGCACGGATGACTTGCCGTGACTCGCGCCCGGGTACGGCCCCCATACCGCGCGTGCACTGCCATGTGTCGTGTTTGAACCGCCAAGGACGCCACTATCGTCGCACCTGCACCGAAATGCGGTGGATACAACTTGAACGCACAGAGGACATTGATAGCGAAAGTGAAGCCAGCTTTACACGCGCAGGTTCACGGCAGATGCATCGCAATGTGCGGTTTGCGGCATCTTCCAGCGCGATCAACCAGACGCGGAAACGAATGCGTCGTGTACTGACGCTTGCTGCGCAGGACAGGCCTGCGCCACCATCGTCGCGCGTCTGGATTCCGCATCTCCTTGCGGAAATTTCTGATTGAAATCCAAGCGCAGGCGTAAACACCATGCTGCGCCACCGACAACGGGTGGCACCGGGCCTGCAAGCCTGGAGTGACTAGAAGCAAGTTGTTTACGCTCGCCCGCCGGCACCGTTCTTCAATGGTGCCGGCGGGTGATCCGTCGGCCTCTATGGCGGGCGGTGCGTGGGGGTCTCCGTGCCCGCCGGTTAACTGCTTACTGTCACTCCGGCTTGCAGACACGCACCGTCCGCCACCCGCCTCACGCGGTGGCACTCTCACCCCAGAGCCGAGGAAGCCGAGATGACCCAAGGTCCGCCCTATGCCTCATATGCCGCCAGCGTCAACGACGACGATGACAACCCTGCGCCCGAACTGAGCACGTTCCTGGGTTGCCTCGAACGCATCCGCGCTGGCGAAGGTGCAGACGGCCAGCCCTGGCCTGATACCAGCCTTCCCGCAGGGCGCAGGCTGGCACTGTCACGCGTGGAGCGCGCGGCCGTCGGCATGCTGACCGTGGCAGAGATGCTGCACGCCGCCGACCGCTGCCGGTCAATCGCAACGCCGGACCGGCATCTGGATGACGGCGTGGTCGAAGGGCTGTTCTTCGCCTTCCGCGGGCTGGCGGAACTGGTGTGCCGGGATATCCGGCCTGAGTAGCAACCCTGCACCATAATCCAGCCATACTCGGACCGGGCCCGTTCCGGGTTCCATCGACACTGACACAAGGAGGTTCGCATGTTGAATGCCATGATCATTGCCGCGCTGGCCGCAAGCCCGGCCGCTTCCGTGCCATACGCCGACTGCCTGCTCGGCAACATCCAACCCGGCCTGTCCGACCACGCCGTGCAATTGGTGCAGCAGGCGTGCGCCGCAAAGCACCCTGACAGCTTCACTGCCTCGCTGGAACTGGAGCGCAATTACAGCGCCCAGCGGCAAGCCCGGTTCGACGCAGAGCGCGCCGCAGTGGAGCGTGCTGCGAATGCTGCCGCCAAGGTAGAGGCAGAGCGCGAGGCGGCCCGTTCCCAGGGCGCGAAGTCCAGGTAGGACCTCAGGTTCTGCAACAAAAAAGGCACCGCTTGGCGGTGCCTTTCTGGATGACCGGAGTCATTGCCTGCAATGGTCCGTGATGCAACCGCATTTATATCGTAAGCTGTTGATATAACTACATATATCTCTGCAAATAGCCGCCATTGACTCACTAACTGACTCGCTTTTGCAACGGCTGCCTTTGAAATTCCGTTGGCCGATTTCTTGGCTTCCGGCACGGCCCGCACTGTGGCAGGGTGATCGGGGACACGTTGGCGGAGATCTAGATGGACACTTCTGAACCCGACATTTCCCTGCAGGACGAGATCAAAGCTCTTCGCCAGCAGTTGGCGATCCTTCGTTTCGATATTTCGGGCTAGGAGTGGCTCACTGTTGACGAGTCGGCGCACTATTGCGGCGTGTCTGCGAGCCAGTTCAATGCCAGGGCACATGAATACGAGCTCGAGCCACGTAATTTCATGGGCAAGAAGCTCTATGAGAAGGCGGCCCTCTATCAGGCAATCTACGGCACCAAGGCTTGGTCGCGGCCATCCGCAACTTCCGCTCCTAGTTTGGTGGCAACCTCCCCCCAGATGGAGCAGGCTCTTGCTCGACTAAGGCGTTTTGACCAGCGAAGGGGGAAAGGCTGATGGACCTGGCCGACAAGCTGATGACACTCGCTCAGGCAGCTGAGCTTTGTGCATGCCACCCACGAACCCTTCGCAGGGCGATCAATGATGGCCAGCTCACCGCGATGCGTCTGGGGCAGAGCGCGAAATCGGATCGAATTCATGCCGCCGATCTAGAGGCATGGTGGCAGCGATCGCGGTACGTGCCCCCGCCCATGCCGGTCCTCCCGAAAGCATCTTTCACCAAGCCGCTCACATCATCTGCCGAGGAGCGGATTGCAGAACTACTGGCAACGAAGCGAGCCAAATCCGGTGCCAGGACCGCGACTGTGCATCGAAAGAAGTAGTCCGTGAGACGGAGATGTCCAGCAGCCGGACTAGTCAGCCTGCAGATCCCCCGCGTCTATGGTCCGTTCGTCCGGCGCCGGAAATTGTTCCGGGTTCCTCCAATCAAGTGGAAAAGCCACGCGGCACCACTTGCAAGCCTGGCGGCCATCCTCTCAGCAGCGCTCTATCCGCCCTTCCCCACAGCTTCATCGGATCCTTCGCCCCGGGCTTGCTCACCGCCGGCAGCCTGCGCGGCTCGAGCGCCTCCTTGACCCGCTCCAGCCTCCTTCAATTCGGCCTCGGCCAAGCGGCGAGCCTGCTGCAGCTGCTCGGGTGTCGGCGGCAGGCCGGGCGGCGGAACGTTGCGCGCCAAGGTCTCCAAGCAATGGCGGCACCCGTTGGCCCCGCCTAAACAAAGGGATAGCTAGGAACGCCCAGCGCTTGAGCTTGGACACGAAGTAGTGGTCAGCGCACGGCCCCTCAATGCCACACCTGCCACAACAACGCTCCTCAGCCTGTGTCTCGGCCTTTCGACTAGGTCACGCATTCGTCAGTCTGCTGTTAAATCGCGATGTCGAAGTGCGGAGTTGGCAGGTTGTTTGGACTTCTTCTGACCTATGAAAGCTCTGCCCCAGTCGCAGCTACCGGGTTAGCAAGGGGAGAAGAACTTGATCCACCACATCGGCGATCAACTTGCTGTCCACTGTCTGGCCACGATCATTGTGCCGGAACAGAACCACGCCTGGTAACAAGTCGAGCAGGAGATCTAGGTTGCGACGCGCCGAAGCGGCCAGATCCCCGCGCTCAATCGCCCGTTCAATAATCTCGAGGACTCGATTGCGACGACTGGCAAGCAAGCCTGGCATCTCCTGATTTGCCCAAGCGCTGAGAGCGCGATAGTTCCCTAACAGTTCAACAACGGCAGCGCGGATGTCGGGATCGTTGATCCCGTAGAAGTGCTCGTAGACGGCGATCAGGTCACCTCGCAGAGTTCCTGTATCAACGGGAAGATCTGTGGGCGAGAACTCTAGTAGCGCGTCTGCCAAGAGGGCATCACGAGACTTCCAGCGTCGATACAGCGACGCCTTACCTGCTCCAATCCGCTTGGCTACCGCAACCATCGTAAGAGAGTGAAAGCCCTCTTCCGCTACCTGCCTAAGCGCCGCGCGCATGATGCGCAGATCCAGTTCAACGTCGCGTGGGCGCCCGATTACGGGCTTGTTCATTTTCGTGAGGAGAGCCGGCGCTTTGTTGGGGTTGGTCATAGACATCCGTTAATGAACTCGCATGTTTCGAAACTGTGGTGTATCGTTAATTGCAGTCTAGTGAACTGATCAGCAGGCGTAGCGGGTGGGCATGTGAGACCCATCACCGCAACTTCTCGCTGAGCCCTCGTTGCTGCAGTCAGCCATCGATCACTTCTACGGAAAATTCATATGAGCGTCCGTCTATCCTGCACAAGGTTCTTGCTTGGGTTTGTGCCAAAAGCCCTTGATAGCGATGAGAAGAAGTTGCGCGCGCGTCTGCTAAACCGGGGCGCTCCTCAGGAGGCGCGTATTCCAAACGCGCTTCGTTCTTCCTGCCAGATCGAGGAGCGCGTGCATAACGGGCAGAAAGTTGTGACCGTGAGACCGCGTGCTGGGACGCGGAATCTACATGTGCTCTATCTGCATGGCGGCGCGTACGTGAACCCCTTGGTCCGCGCGCATTGGAACATCATCGTCGCTGTAATCAATGCGACCGGCGCAACCGTCACTGTTCCGCTGTACGCACTTGCTCCGAAAAATGACTACCGCGCAGGCACCGCCCTGATCGATGAGGTCTTTGAGAGCATCGTTTCCACGCAAAATGGCGACAAAGTCATTGTGATGGGTGACAGCGCCGGTGGCAACGCCGCGCTTACGCTTGCGCTTCGTCGACGCGATGATGGGCTGTCACTCCCGGATCAACTCATCCTACTCGCTCCGTGGCTTGACCTGTCGTCAAAGGATCCGGCAATGAGAGAGCTGGAGCAAGGGGACATCATGCTTAGCGTTAATGTCCTGCGAGAATGCGGAAGAATGTGGGCTGGAGACGTCTCTCCCTCGTCCCCGTACATGAGTCCGCTCTATGCTGATCTGCGTGGGATGCCGCCGATGAGCATCTTCCAAGGCGACCGCGATATATTCGTCATTGATGCGCGGAAGTTCGCTGCGAAAGCGCGAAAGGCAGGTGTTGAAGTCGACTATCAGGAATACCAGGGCGGCTTCCACGTATTCATGGGCGTTACCTTCCTGCCGGAATCGAAGGATGTGTTTCGCCGCGTGAAAGAGGCAACGGCTTCTGATCTGAAGCTGGGGAGTAAGTCATGACAGTCTCCGACACAAGTTCAAGCGGATCTAGCCGTTGGATCTCTGCTGCGATGGGTGTGATCCTCCTGCTTTCGGGCGCTGCCATGTTGTACGGCGGGGTCCGTCTCATCAAGCTGGATGGCTCTTGGTACTACGCGATCGCAGGCGTTGCGTTGCTCGTAGCGGGTTCGCAATTGCTATTGGCACGCCGCGCCGGCTTCCTGATCTATGTTGGGTTCTGCGCAGCAACGCTGGCTTGGGCTCTGTTCGAAAGTGGGTGGAATCCCATTGCGCTATTGCCGCGCGTGCTGTTCTTTCTGGCGTTGCTCATCGTAATGCTACTCACTTGGCGATGGTTCGCCCGTCCTTTTGCGCGCCATCAGGAACGGGTACGCGGCACCAAGCCGGCACTACTGGTCGGCAGCACACTCGCATTGTTCGTCTTCGGCCTGTTTGCAGCGGGCCTGCAGCCAGTCCACGGCGTCGATCAGGCGATGGCATTTGAAGAGCATCCCACGGACGTCATGCCAGGTGACTCGGCATCCATCGCCCCCGGCGATTGGCCGCATTACGGACGAACACCCGGCGGTCAGCGCTACTCGCCGTTGGAGCAGATCACGCCAGCCAACGTTGCCAATCTCACACGTGCCTGGACCTTCCACTCCGGAGCAACTGGCCTGCCTCCAGGCAGCAAGGCGGGCGAGTTCATGTTTGAGGCGACGCCATTGAAGGTGCGCGACAAACTCGTGTTCTGCACCCCACATGCCGAAGTCATCGCGGTTTCGCCTGAGACAGGCGAATCGATCTGGCGTTTCAACCCTCATGCGAGTCTGGGCGCGGCCCCATTCCTTGCGTGCCGTGGTGTGTCCTATGACGAAACACCAGGGGCCACTGGCGTTTGCGCGCATAGAATTCTCACCGCAACGCTGGATGCCAAGATGTACGCGCTGGATGCCGATACCGGCCAGCGCTGCCCGGAGTTCGGCAAGAACGGCGAGATCGACCTGACCGCAGGCATGGGCCTGGTCAAGCCGGGCTTCTACTACGTCACCTCTCCACCCTCGATCATACGGGGCAAAGCAGTGATCGGCGGCTGGGTGATCGATAACGTGGAGCGCGGCGAACCTTCAGGTGTCGTGCGCGCATTCGATACCCGTACCGGCGAGCTTGCCTGGGCGTTTGACATGGGGCGCACCGATCGCACGACGCTTCCGCCCGAGGGCGAGTTCTACACACGTGGCACACCCAATGTGTGGGCGCCAATCAGCAATGATCCGGCATTGGGCCTAGTCTATCTGCCGACCGGCAACGAAACGCCGGACTTCTTCGGCGGCGGCCGGCAAGCAGTTTCGGAAAAGTACGCCAGTTCCGTGATTGCAGTTGACGCTGATAGCGGAAAGATCCGCTGGCACTTCCAGACCACCCACCATGACATCTGGGACTACGACGTCCCGGCTCAACCGACCACAGTCGATCTGCCTGGCGCACAGGGCAAGCCGCCGGTACTCGCTTTGCTGGTGCCAACCAAACGCGGCGAGTTGTTCACGCTTGATCGCCGCACAGGAACGCCGCTGACACAAGTCGTAGAGCGGCCGGTTCCACAAGGCGCCGTACCCGGCGAGAAGCTGTCACATACGCAGCCCTTCCAGACCTTCATGCCGACGTTTGCGCCCGCAAAGCTGCGCGAGAGTGACATGTGGGGAGCCACACCATTCGATCAGCTCTATTGCCGAATCCGCTTCAAGCAGCTGCGCTACGAGGGACCGTTCACCCCACCCTCGGTGCAAGGCACGCTGGCGTATCCGGGATCGGCAGGTGTCTTCGAGTGGGGCGGCGTGTCGGTCGATCCCTCGCGCCATATCGCCGTGGCAAACAACAATTACATGACGATCATCAATACGTTGACGCCTCGCGGTGCGGTCTCGGCCAGCGGTATGCAGGAGAGCAAGGGCGGCGACTTCGGCGGCCCACAATTGGGCACGCCTTACGCCGTCAGTGCCGCGCCGTTCCTGTCGCCATTGACCATCCCTTGCAATCAGCCGCCGTGGGGTGTGATCAGCGCGCTGGATCTGAAGACCCGCAGGATTCTTTGGCGCTCTCCGCTGGGCAGTGCTTATGACAATGGCCCGCTAGGGATATCCTCGCATGTGCCGCTGCAAGTCGGTGTGCCGAACATGGGCGGCTCAGTTGTAACCCGCAGCGGCCTGATCTTTATAGCCGCTACAGCGGACCGCACGCTGCGAGCATTCGATCTGCGTAACGGACGCGAGTTGTGGCACGCCACCCTGCCGTTCTCTGGCATTGCCACGCCAAGCGTCTACGAAGGCAAGGATGGACGCCAATACGTTGTGATAGCCGCTGGCGGGCATACTGGTCTCGGCAAGTTTGGCGGCGACGCAGTGATGGCGTTCGCGTTGCCCAAAACCCTTCGAAGCAACTGAACGCAAAGCATCGGACCGGGATAGAAAGAATGTCCCATGATGCTCGCGCACACGGCCCCCTTCTCGATGAGTGTCGCGATGGGCAAAAACGGTGTGGTGCTGGGCCCGGGCTACTCGTTCTGACGCGCTCAACAACCCGATCCTATTGGATCGGGTTGTTTGGTGGAGCCTAAACACTCCCAGAAGAGGGGCTCTTCGCCCACTTCATGGGAAAGCTGCCCAGAGTTGGCGAATTGCGAGATGCGGAGCTTGTAGTGCTATCCGTAGACGATTTCAGTCCGCATCCAAGTTCGGGGGAGTCTGATCTGGCTCCCTGAAAACGGACGCCATGAAGCCGTTTCAGGCGGTAGCCCTGAGCTGCCGGGCGTAAGCATTGGGCGATTGATAGCCCAGTGCCGAGTGTAGCCGGGCGGGATTGTAGAAGCCGTGGATGTAGGTGGCGATGGACTGGCTGGCCTGCTCCCGGTTTGAGTAAGGATCAGCGGCCTCTTCGGCCTTGAGCGTGGCAAAAAAGCTCTCGGCTACTGCGTTGTCCCCGACGTCCCCCCACCGACTGGACCGGCTTACCGTAGCCACCGTCCAGCAGTGCCTCGCTGGCCGCCTTAGCAAGAGCAGGGTTGTCGCCCCGCATGATGGCTACCAGCCTCTCAATGGCCTCCTGGCCGTACTCCCGCGCCAACTGACGCACCTCAAAATCCACCTTTGGCCGGCCACTCTGGTTGCCCGATTGTCCTGGCTTGAATGCCATAGCTGTCACCTACTGTTTTCAGTTGTTACCAATGTGAGCCCATGCCTACGGAAGGCCTTGTCCGCAACATCCAAGCCGACCTCCTCGACATGTCGCCGGAGGAAGCTGGCGGCCATCTCGGTGATGTCCAAGCCCCCAGGTAGACACGTTGCCCCGCATTGGCTCGGAGCATCACTGCAGCGATGCCCTTCACGGCTGCCGGGGATATCGGCCTGTGCTGCGTCTGCGATGACCCGCTCGACCTCAGCGATGCCGGTGTCTGCAAGACCTGCGGCAACGGCTTCTGCTGGAACGAATGCGGCGAGTGGCATCGCGGCGAGCACACCTGCTCCACCTGTATGGACGCCGACGAAGGCGACCAGGACGACGACGAGGACGATTCCAATGGCTGACGGCTCCCGCTCCTTCAACTTCCCCGCCCCGCAGCGCTCCCGCCTGCGCCCGAGAGAAATCGTGGTGGATCTGTTTGCCGGCGGCGGCGGTGCATCGGAAGGCCTCAAGCAGGCCTTGGGCATCGATCCCGCACTGGCCTACAACCATGACGAGTTGGCCATCGGCATGCACGCCGCGAACCACCCGCTCACCCAGCACCACCGCGAGGACATCTGGCACGCCGACCCGCGCGTGGACGTGGCAGGGCGCCCCATCGGTTGGTTCCATGCCTCGCCGGACTGCACGCACTTCAGCCAGGCCAAGGGCGGTCAGCCGCGGAGCAGGAAGACCCGCGCCCTGTCGTGGGTCGTGCTCAAGTGGATCGGCATGCTGCAGCGCGCGGATCTGCTCAACGGGACCAACACCGCTCCGCGCATCTTCTCCATGGAGAACGTGTGGCAGATCCTCACCTGGGGCCCGCTGGTGGCGAAGCGCTGCAAGGACACCGGCAGGGTGTTCAAAGCTGTTTTCGAAGATCGCGAGGTGACGCGCAAGAGCGGCAAGGTCGAAACGGAGCGCGTGCACGTGCGCACCGAGGTGGCCGCGCTGGGCGAGCGTGTTCCTGTCTGGAATCAGCTGCTGGTGCCCGACAAGCGCCATGCCGGCCGCACCTGGCGCCAGTTCGTTGCCGCGCTGCGTGCGCTCGGCTATGTGGTCGAGTGGCGCAAGCTCGTGGCCAGCGACTACGGCGCCGGCACCAGCCGCGAACGCCTGTTCTTGCTCGGCCGTCGCGACGGAGAGCCCATCGTGTGGCCCGCTGCCAGCCACGGCCCCAATCCGGGCCAGACGCCGCGCGTCACCGCTGCCGACTGTCTGGACTTCTCCATCCCCTGCCCGTCGATCTTCGGCCGTAAGCGCGACCTGGCCGACGCCACCATGCGCCGCATCGCCAAGGGAGTCACCCCACCGTGAAGCCGACGGACCTCATGCGCTACCTGTGTCGATTGTTCACCCCAGCAGGGGGCCTCGTGCTGGATCCGTTCATGGGTAGCGGCAGCACCGGCAAGGCCGCCGTGCTTGAGGGGTTCCAGTTCGTGGGCATTGAGCTTGACCCAGCCTATGCCGCGATCGCTGAAGCGCGCATCCACGTCGCGCAACCTGGGCTTTCATTTGGAGACGTAGCATGAGCCCAGGCCCCAGAGCCGCAGCCGTCCGCGCCGCCCTGCGTGGCGCCGCCCCCGCGAACGCGTCAGTCCGCGACATGATCCGCCGGTACTGCCGCGAGCACGGAAAGCAGCTGGCCTGCCTTGCTCCTGCGTGGGGCTGTAAAGAGTTCAGCGTGTGGCGCGCGTTCGGACGAACTACGCGCCCACTGCAGCCGCACCAGGTGGAAGGCGCGATCTCCACCTTGCAACTGGACGAGTTAGATGCCAACGAGCTGCGCCTGCGCGCAGCGCGCGAGGCCGGCTGGAAAATCGATCCGTCAATGCTGCTGGAGGAAGCTTGAGCACCACCAGCACGAGCACGAAAACCGGGGAACCGGTGGTCAGCGACACGTTGCGCGCCATGCGCGATGCAGCGCGCGCCGGCGGCACGGTGCCGGCGGAGCAGGTTGGCGAGTGGTTCCGGGCAATCCGGGATCAGCTGTATGCAGAGCAGCGGCCGGTGCGCCTGGAGGCGTGCGCGACGGGCTCCCCCCACTGGATCCAGGTGGATGAACGTGGGTGGCACCGCGCGCGGAAGGAGAGGCAGAGATTGCGCGCGCTCTACGTCCATCCGCTGCCGGAAGAGCGCCGCAAGGGCACGCTGGATCACACCTGGTCCGCTGACCGTACCCACTGCACCAGGTGCAACGCGCCGCATGACTGGGCAGAACCGTTCTGCGATCCCCCGAAGGAGCCGGTGCGCATCGCCTTAAAGCGGCAGCCCTACAACCCGCTCTGGGTGGTTCCCGCACTGGATCGCCTGGAGCGCGCCATGCGCCGTGAAAGCAAGCCGGAACGGGACTACTGGAACCGACAGATCGAGCAGATGCGCAGATCCATCGAAGAGCACACGAAGGAGGCCCGGCCTTGAACAACCAGCAACTCACGCAGACCAGGCCGTCCCCGACGGCCCACCAGCAGCGCAGCGCGATAGCGGTTGCGGCTGCGCTTGAAACCGCCCTGACTAGTGCGGAGCAGACCGCCGCCGGCGGATGGTCGCTGACCTTCACCTTCGTTGGTGAGCCGCAGCTGCAGGCAGCACGCGACGCATGGCGCGCGTACGCATACTCCACGATCGACGCACCGGTGCCGCTGGCGGCGACAGCGAGTCAGAGGCTGGCGGCCCAGATCGGGCAGGCGCTGTTCGACGATCCGACGATGGACCTGATGCAGATCGCCAACCGAGTAGAAGAGGCACGGAAGACGCTCGGCGCGCCGCTGCTGATGGCTACAGTCAGCAGTTAGAGCTTTCTCGTTTCCAGAGACACCAGCCAACCACGCTACGGCCAGGCCGCAGTGGCAATCAGCAAAGCAGAGGTACACATGACCAGCACCGTCGACAGAGACAACGCCACCACCACCACGACCGACGACGCGCTGATCGCCCTGCGCAAGGTCGAAGAGGACTGCGGTTTCTCCAAAGCCAGTATCTACCGGATGATGGCGCGCGGCGAATTCCCGAAACCTGCCAAGCGCGCCGGCCGCAGCGTGCGCTGGTTGAAGTCTGAAGTGCAGCAGTGGGTGCGCAACGAATGGCGGTCAGTGTCCGACCACTGAGGTTGCGCGCCACACCCGCGTATTGACAAGATGCATCATTGCTGGCGGGGCGAGCACTACGCTCTGCCCCTAAAAATCTTGTCTCTACGGGGAAAAAAAGTGGCTAATGAAAATGAGAACCCAATATTCGACTACATAACAGCCTTGGAATACAGATCTATTCTTGAAACAGATTTTTTTGAGATGACGATCTGCCTAAATTCCAAAGCTTGGAAAGCCGCCATGGTGATGGCAGGCAGCCTCATTGAAGCCATTTTAATTGAACACCTAGAATGGCTTGAAGGCCCTGGGAACGAGACACGGCTGCGGAAATACACACTCAACGAAGCTATTACCCAATGTGAGAACAAAGGCGAAATCAGCGAGACAACTGCAAAGCTCTGCAGTGCCATCAAAGACTATAGAAATCTCATCCATCCCGGCAGAGTTGTTAGGGACAGTGTACCTGCACCAGATCAAAGCAACGCCTTGATAGTAACAGCGCTAGTGGGAAAGATTGCGCAAGAAATCGCAATTAAACGCAGCGCAAGGAGTGGCCTAACTGCCGAGCAGCTCCTTAGGAAAATTGAACGTGACTCCGGCTCCATGGCTATTTTTCACCATCTTCTCCGTCAAGTCCGGAGTCAAGAGAAGCGTCGATTTCTTATAGATGTTCTGCCCTCTGCATATACAGAGCGCAGTGCATATACAGATTTTGACTACGATGCATCTCTTTTGACTCGTTTATCAACAGCCTTCAGACTTGCCCTAAATGATTCAGATGAACACGCAGCAGTTGTTGCACGTCAGTTCTACAATCTTATTCTAAACGGGGACTCAACTGAAATCTCCCTCTACAGCGAAGCATTCTTCCGCGCTCCGGATATTAAACATTTAGAAATTGATGAGCGCGATACTGTCGTTGATTACTTAATAGGAAGCGTAGCTCCTAATCAGAACGGCGATGACTATACTCGAACAAAAGGAATTGGCCCGTTCCTTAAAGCTGAAAACTTTCAACAGTTTCTCACACCAGTCCTTCGTCACGTTCTTTCGCCGCGCCCATCTCAGCTAGCTAAAGACTACCTCGCGTGGGAACTTGTCAGCCTGTCAGCAGAACTTCAACCGGAAGCCAAAGCCTATCTGCTCAGGCTTGCAAAGTCACAGGATAAGCGCGGGAATACAGATCACGCCGCTACGTTGCGTGAGTACGCGGACTGGGTTGATTTGGGGTTCTGAGAACACGAATTGGGCAATTCGCTGCAGACACCCTTATCTAGAAGACCCTGGCCAACTTCATGGGCGAAAGTGAGTCTGCCCAGCTGTAGTCGATGCCCTGCGCTGTCTCTAGCAGTGAGGGAATGCATCTGAAATGTAGGCACCATGTAGGCACCATACGAAAAAGGCACCGCTGCGCGGTGCCTTTTTGACGACCTAAGCCGTTGATTGCAATGGTGGGCCGTGATGGATTCGAACCATCGACCAAAAGATTAAAAGTCTTCTGCTCTACCGACTGAGCTAACGGCCCATGCAAGGCCCCGGCCTTTCGGCGGGGTGGGCATTCTACCGTACTT
>Ga0308157_10006066_pt1 | contig 14679 bp, 12 predicted proteins | sample PhyBR1_FD_201035 | JGI IMG/M metagenome (GOLD analysis project Ga0308157, IMG submission 201035) | Phyllosphere microbial communities from UC Gill Tract Community Farm, Albany, California, United States - DLSLB.R1 | ecosystem: Host-associated > Plants > Phyllosphere > Unclassified | place: USA...
GAGAGCGAGACGCTCACCTGGGACGGATTCGGTTCGGCGACGCGGGACCTTGCCCGCAGCATCCTGGCCAGCGGTTTCGAGCCGGAGGTCGTCGTCGCCATCGCGCGCGGCGGCCTGCTGCCGGCTGGGGCGATCGCGTACGGACTGGGCGCGAAGAACTGCGGCGCGATCAATGTCGAGTTCTACACCGGGATCGGCACGGTTCTGGATGCACCGGAGGTGCTGCCTCCGGAACTCGATATGGCCTACCTCGAAGGACGCAGGGTCCTGCTGGTCGACGACGTGGCCGACTCCGGTCGCACGCTCGCCCTCGCCGTCGAGCTCCTCGAGGCGAAGGGCGCCGAGGTGCGATCGGTGACGATCTACACCAAGCCGTCGACGATCATCCAACCTGACTACGCCTGGAAGGACACCGATCTGTGGATCGACTTCCCGTGGTCGTTCCAGGGGACCGTACGTGAAGAAGACCTCGGCCTCCCGCCCACAGCCTGACATCATGTCGATGACTTCACGGCTCTGGCAGCGCCTCCGTGCCCGTGCCGATGCCGCGCCGCCCACGCTCGAATCCGGCGCGCTGCTGGTGGGCGCCGCGTTCTTCGTCCTCGGGTTCCTGGTCTGCCTCTTCGTGTTCTGGGGGCGTCAACTGGACATCTCCGGCCCGGGCTCGATCGGTGCATACGCCGCCGTCGGCGGGGCGGTCGTTGCGGTGCTCTCCGTACTCCTGGGCAGGGTGGTCGTGCTGCGCGGTCGCGTGCGTGCACGTTCGGACGGGCTGACGATGCGGGACGACCGCCTGCGCTGGTACGACACCGCGGCGATCACGCTGGCGTACGCGGCCACCGCGTTGCTCGGATGGGCGGGGATCGCGTCGCTGCTGGAGCACAGTTTCACGGGTGCACCGGTTTTCGATTTCCCCGGTGCCGTCCTGGTGGGCGTCGCGTACGCGCTGACGGCGTACGTGTGCTTCCTCAGCGCGGCATCCCTCACGCCGATGATGCTCTCGCTCGTCCTCGCGATCTTCCTCGTCGTTGGAGCATTCGCGAGCATGCTCACGGCGACCGACGCGAACTGGTGGCGCGACAACCTGTCCGCCCTGGGCATGGCGAGCAATGACTCGGCCTGGATCTTCAACGGCACGCTCATCGTGGCCGGAGTCATCGTCACGACCATCGCGCGCTACGCGACAGCCGGCCTGCCCGCCGTCGACCCGAAGGATGCCCGCCGGCGGCACCTGATCCGGCTCGGTCTCATCCTCATGGGCATCTTCCTCACCTGCGTCGGGATCTTCCCCGTCGATGCGTTCTTCCTCGTGCACAACACCGTCGCGACGGGCATGACTGTCGCCTTCGCCGCCGTCGTCGTCGCCCTTCCATGGCTCGTTCCGTCCATCTCGAAGATCTTCGTCGGCATGGGGTATGTGTACGTCGCCGTGATCGCGATGCTCGCCATCTTCTTCGCGACCGGCTACTACAACCTCACCGCGGTCGAGCTCATCGCGGCGATCCTCATCTTCAGCTGGATCATCGTGTTCCTGCGTGCGGCCGCCGAGCCCGCTGGCGACGACGGCGCCAGCGCGGACGCGGCCGGGCAGGGACATCTCACCTCGACGATCGAGGACCTCGCGCTCTGACGACAGGGACGCGCCCACGGATAGCGTCTGGGGCGACCGCTGTTCGTGTGAGGAGCCACCATGTCATCGCGTCCTTCGAATGAGTGCACCCCGGCCGCAGCAGCCGCGATACTGAGCGCATGAAGCGAGTCAGCGGTGTCGCCGCGTCGCGTCCGCTCCGGCTCGTCGCGGCGATCGTCCTCGCGGCGGCATGGCTGCCGGCGTTCGCGGGGACCGCGTTGGTGTGGGCGGACGGTGACGGCTGGCCGAGGATCCTCCGACTGGTCATCACGGCGCTGGTCTATGCGCCGGTCGCCGCCGTCGCCATCACGCGGCGGCGATGGGCCGTCGGTGCGATCGCCGGCTCGCTGGCCGTGAGCAAGGGTGTGCAGGCCGTCATCATCGCGCTGAGCGAGACCGGAATGCCGCACGGGGAGATGGTCGAGCAGATCATCGGCGTGATCGCGCGTGAGGCCGAAGTCGCCGCGCTGACGATCATGCTGTGGCTGTTCGTGCGCCACAGGGTCCGATGGATCGGCATCGCGGTCGGCGGCGTGATCGTCGTGGCGGATGCGCTGGTCCTCGTGCTCGGCCCCCTCGTGCCGGAATGGATGCTGCTCATACCGACGGTGCTGGCGCTGCTGAGCTTCCCCGTCGCGGCCGTCGTCCTCGCCGTGCAGTGGGGGCGTGGTACGCCTGCGGAACGCGAAACGCTCGTGTGGTTCCTCCTCGGTGTCGCACTCATGGTGGCGAGCTACCTCGTCCTGATCGGTCCGCCCGTCCTGATCGTTGTGCTGAGCAACGCCGCGTTCGTGCTCGCCCAGGGTCTGCTTCCCACGGCGATCCTCGCGGCGGTCTTCGGGGGTTCCGCCGAGGTGATCGACCGGCAACTGGTCCGCGGCGTCGCGTGGGCACAGGCACTGGCCGCCGCCATCAGCTTTTACCTCGTCGTCGACGCCCTCGCCGTCGAGCTCGGTGTGCCGACGACGATCGCGGGCGCTACGGCGGCCGGTGCGCTCGCGCTCGGATTCGGCGGCATGCTCGCCGTGGTGCGTCGCCGCACCGAGCAGGTCTTCTCCGGACCGGGCGCGGACGTACGCGCCGTGCTGTCGCGCCTGGCCTCTCGGCTCGACGGATCGGTGCCGGGCGAGGGGCTCGAGGAGATCGCGGAGACGATGCGGGAGATCTGGCGCATGCGGTCGGTGATGCTCGCACCGGTGGATGCGGCAGCGGTGCGCGTTGGATCACCGGGACGGGCGGTTCTCGATCGAACGCTCATCGCCGCGGGCCGTCCAGTGTGCGATGTCCGGCTGACCGCGGACGATCGTGCCGTCCTCGACGGGATCGTCGAGCCCATGCTGACGCGGGTCGGTCCGCTCCTCGCGGTGGCCGTGCAGCTCGCCGCGGCGAACCAAGAGGTGTCCACGGTCCGGGGCAGGATGCTCGAGGTCCGTCGTGAGGAAGGGCGGATGCTGCACCGCGAACTGCATGAGGAACTGGCGCCGGCGTTGGCGGGCGTGGGCTTCGCCATGAGCGGGGCGGGACGCCTGATCGCCGCAGGCGACGCATCCGCCGCCGAGGCCGTCACCCGCGCCCGTCTCGATCTGGGCGAGCATGCCGAGACCGTGCGACGCCTCGCCAGAGCGATGTTCCCGACGGCACTGGACACCGGAGATCTTGAGGAGGCGATCCGCGAGCTCGATCGAACAGCAGGGATCGACGTGGACCTCGGTGCCGCGGGGACGGATGACCTGTCCGCCGAGATCCAGGTCGTCTCATACCTGCTGGTGGCCGACATGCTCGACGTGCTGCAGGCGCGTCGAGCGGAGGTGATCGTTCGTGCCGAGCGCGAGCGCGTGGTGATCCGAGTGTGGGATCGGGCGTCCGCCACCGCGCGTGTCGACATCGCTGAAGAGGCGCTCGCACTGGTGCGCAGACGCGCGTCCGATGCCGGCGGGCGGGTCGAGGGCATCACTCGTTCCGGCGACGCCGGGCTCGAGGCGGTGATTCCGAGATGAACGCGAGGAGGGTCGGCGCGGCCGCGGTGTGGGCGATCTCGTGGGCGCTTGCGATCGCCGCGATGGCGATCTTCTGGGGATTCGGGCTACCCACCGTGCCGCTGCCGGGGGTGTTCCTCTCGCCTGCACCGTTGCCGATCAGGTCGACGTTCGCCGCGATCGGAGTCACGGTCGCCCTGCTGTATGGTCCGGTCAGCGCGCTGCTCATCTCGCGTCGGGCGCACCTGGTGGGGGCGATCCTCGCGGTGCACGCGATCGGATCGGGCCTCGCGGCGCTGGGGGTGCAATGGGGTCTTCTCGGCGCCGCGCACGACGGTCTGCCGCTGTGGGGGCTGCTCGCGTTCGCGGCCGGGTGGGGGTACGTCCCCGGCACGTTCATGACCGCGGTGCTGCCGGTCCTCGTCACGCGTCGGGCACCCGGGCGATCGGAGCGGGGTCTCGTCCTGATCGGTGCGATCGCTGCGGTCGCGGCTTTTGCGGTGAGCCTGGTGCAGCAGAGCGTCGCATCCCCGCACAACCCGTTCGCAGTCGACATTCCCGCACTCCAGCACGCGCTGCCGACTGCCTACACCCTGCTGTCCTTCGTCGCCGTCGTGCTATCGGTCGTCACTTGCGCGCTGCTGCTGAACCGACTTCGACGAGCGGAGGGGCGCGAGCGCCGCTCGACGGCCTGGCTCACCCTCGGCCACGTGTTTCTCACCGTCTCGTACGCCGCACTCGTTCTGCCAGACGGAGTAGCGGTACCGCAGTGGCTGTCCGCGTTCGCCGTGCTGGCCCCGGTGATCGGGCAGATCCTGTACCCGGCGGCGATTCTCGTCGTGGTCCTCGGACAGCGGCTTTGGGGCGTCGAACTGGTCGTCAGCCGTCTTGCGCTGTGGGGGCTGCTGACCGTGAGCGGCGTCGTCATCTACCTGCTCGCGGTCCTCATGACTCCGCTGCTGCTCCCCGGCGCGGACGAGCTCTGGATCGGCGTCCCCGTGATCATCGCGCTCGCCGCGTCTCCGATGCGCCGCTGGCTGCAGCGCCGCATCGATCTACTCATCTACGGCGAAGGGGCGGATGCGGAGGCCGTGCTCGCGCGCCTCGTCGCACGCGTCGGCGATATCGAACCCGACGAGCGCGGACTGCAGGATCTGTGCGACGGACTCCGCGGCGCGCTGCGGCTGGGCGGCGTGGAGATCCGATCGCTCCGGACATCATTGCGGGCGAGCGTCGGAGTCGATGCGAGAGAGGCAGTCGTGCTCCCGCTGGGGTCACCGGAGGCGTTCGGCGACCTCGTCGTGCACGCTCCGGAGGGGCAGCGCCTCGACGCTCGCACCATCGGGGTGCTCCGCGACGTCTCGGGACTCGTCGCGGTGGCGATCACTCTGATCGAGTCCACAGTCGCCGTGGATGATGCGCGCGCTGCGCTCCTGTCCCGCCGGGCCGATGAGCGGCGCAGCGTCCGCCGGCAGCTGCACGACGGACTTGGCCCGTCGCTTGCCGGTATCGGCTTCGGCCTCGCCGCGGTGGAGAACCTCCTGGATGCGGGGCAGCGGGATCGCGCGTCCGATCTGCTGGAGGAGCTGAGTGACGACCTCTCCCGCCGGGTACGTGCGGTCAGGGCGCTGTCGGCCGAGGTGTCGACGTCGCCGCTGTCGGCGATGTCGCTGGGGGAGGCACTCGGCCATCTCGCCGACCGGTTCACCTCGGCCGAACGCGAGGTCCGCGTCCACCTGCGCGCGGGCCCGGAGATCCCACCCGCGCACGCGGACGCGGCGTACTTCATCGCGGCGGAAGCCATGACCAACGCCGTCCGCCACACGACAGCGGACCGGATCGACGTTCGGATCACCCGAGAGGGCGACGGCATCCTGGTCCGTGTCGAAGACGATGGCGACGGGTTCGGCGACGAACAGCGACCCGGCGTCGGGCTGAGCTCGATGCGCGAACGCGTGCGCACGCTCCGGGGCGATCTGCGCGTCATCAGTGACGCGTCAGGGACGGTCGTGAGAGCGCACCTGCCGGTGCGGCCAGCAGCCGGACATAATGAGACGACAGGAGACGGCTGATGCAGAACCGCGAGATCACGGTGGTGGTCGTGGACGACCATCCGCTCTTCCGCCGCGGGATCATCTCCCTGCTCGAGACGCTCGACGACGTCGCGGTGGCAGGTTCCGCGGCGACCGCGGAAGAAGCGCTCCGTGTGGTCGGCGAGGCGCTTCCCGACGTCGTCCTGATGGATCTCGACCTCGGCGACGAGTCGGGCATCGACGTGACGCGCTCGATCCTCGACCGGCATCCGGAGACCGCCGTGCTGGTGCTGACGATGCTCGGGGACGACCGGTCGCTGCTCGCAGCGCTGTCCGCCGGGGCACGCGGGTATCTACTGAAGGTGGCGTCGCCGCGTGAGGTGGAGCGCGCCATCCATGCGGTGGCGGAGGGCGAGGTGCTGTTCGGCGCCGATATCGCGACCCGCGCCGTCTCGTTCCTGGGGAGGGGAGCGGGTGCACCAGAGGCGACGCCGTTCCCCGAACTGACCGAACGCGAGTCGGAGGTCCTCGAGCTCGTCGCCCGTGGCCTGGACAACGGCTCGATCGCGCGCACCCTGGTCGTCACGAGCAAGACGGTGCGCAACTACGTCTACGCCATCATCACGAAGCTTCAGGCGCCTGATCGGAGCGCGCTGATCGTGATGGCGCGGGAGGCGGGATTCGGTCGGGTCGGGACGAATTGACGTCCACTCGGCGGGGATGTCCCTCCGCGATCGAGGACATCCGCACCTTTTCGACAGGGACGGGCTCTCGGAAGAGTGATTCGTGGTTCGAAACGCGGACCCGCAGGGATGCCTGCGTCACCACACTGAAAGCGAAACCATGTCAATCTCATCCGAGACGCTCGGCGATACCGCTGAGCCCGCCGCGGCGCGTCCTCGCCGACGTTCGAGAGTCGCCGCCTGGCCGCTGTGGGCCTCCATCGCTGGAGCCTTCGGGTTCGCGGGCACCATCGTCTTCGACGTACGGCCGGCCGCCGAGACTGCGGCCTGGCTGAAGGGAGAGGACTACACCGTCACGACCGCTGACATCCTCGGACTGGAGGTCCTCGCAGGACGGCTCGGGTGGATGTCGGGTCTCTTCGCCGTCGCGGCGCTGCTCGTCTTCGCCGGCGTCTGGCACCATCACGTCGAATCGCGCTTCGCTTCGACCGGCGCGCGCATCGTCACCGCCGGCGTCATCGCCAGTGCGGGGTCGCTGCTGCTCGGCTACGGCTGGAAGGGGGCGCTCGCCAACTACCTGGGCCCGGAGATGGGCGTCTACGACGAGCAGGGACTGTTCGTCTACTACATGCTCACCGACTTCGGCGCCTACCTGCCGTGGTTCGGTGTGCTCGTCGCATCCTTCGCCGTCGTGTGGATGGCGTTCGCCGAGCGACTGGTCTCCCGTGTGCTGGGTACGATCAGCGGCGTCTTCGGGCTCGGGCTCGGCACTCTGATGCTCGTGAGCGGAGTCCCCGGCATCCCGGGCACCCTCATCCAGGGCTGGCTGGTCGTCCTCGGCATCTGGTTGGCAGTGGGGCGCAGCCGGATCACCCGGCCGACGGCGGAGCAGGCACGATGAAAGCGATCGCGACGAAAGGTGGAACGGTAGGGCTCGTCGCGGTCGGCGCCGTCGCGCTCGCCCTCGCCCTGGCCGGATGCTCCGGGGCATCTGCGGATGCCCATCCCGCGACGAGCGACCTCGTCGACGACCCTGTGAGCACGGCGGACACGGAGCGTCTCGGGGACGTTCCGCAGGAGTGCATCGACGCGATGCCCTACGTGCTGACGCCCGCCGACATCGCCGCGATCGCGCAACTGCCCGAATTCTGGCCCGAGGAGCCCGTCGGCGCGACGCTGTGCGCCACGAGCACGGGGGGTGACGTCGAGACGGCGTCGTTCGTGACGGATGCACCGATCGAGGAGGTCCTCGCGCACTACGAGGCCGCGCTCTCCGGGCAGGAGACCTTCCGCGTGAGCGGGGAGGAGAACGGCACCGGTTACGAGTCGTTGACCGGCAGCGTGGACGGCATCGGATTCCAGGTTCAGGAGCGCGATGCGGGATTCACGCTCGCCTTCGCCCCGGAGGCGATGGAGTGAACGTCACAAGGATTCGCAGGTCTGGCTGAAGTGCTGGGGTGAGGCTTGCGGCGGCCGAAGGGGAGCCGGCCGTTCGGCCTGCGGATGGACGACGCCCGTCGTGGGGACGGCGGGCGTCGTCAGCCTTTTACCCCGCTGGCCGCGATCCCGGCCACGAACACGCGTTGCGTGACGAGGAAGACGAGAAGAGTCGGCAACGAGGCGATCAACGCTCCCGCCAGCACCACGTTCTGGTACTCGAAGCTCATCGTGTACGACATGAGCCGGTTCAGCGTCAGCACCACCGGATACAGCGCTTCGGATTTCAGGATCGACAACGGCCAGAGGAAGTTGTTCCAGGCGTAGACGAACATGAATACGGCCAGAGTCACGATCGCGGGCTTGAGCAGGGGGACGACGAATTGCCAGACGATCCGGAATTCTCCGGCGCCGTCCATCCGAGCCGCTTCGATCAGCTCATCGGGGATGTCCTGGATGAATTGCCGCATGAGGAAGATGCCGAACGCGTTCGCCAGCCACGGCAGCAGCACGCCGAGGTAGGTGTCCGACAGTCCCATGCTCGAGACGAGGTAGTACAGCGGCACGATGGTGACGATCGGGGGCAGGAACATCGTCGCGATGATGCCCCAGAACAGGAGATCGCGACCAGGGAACCGGTGCTTCGCGAACACGTAGCCGGCGAGGACGCTCGTCACCAGGACCGACAGCGTCGCTCCGCCGGCGATTATGACGCTGTTGAGCATCGACGAGAAGAACGGCACGGCCGTCAGAGCTGTCGCAGCCGGGTCGAGGGTCGGTGCCGTCGGGAACCAGGTCGGCGGGATCTGCGAGAACTCCGCCGGCGTCTTGAGAGCCGAGATGAGCAGCCAGTACAGCGGGAACAGGGGGATCAGCGCGACGATCGCGAGCAATGCGTACTGAACGATGCGTCCAGCACGCTGTCGAGGGGTGGAGACGGCGCTCATCGCCTGCGTCCCTTCATGATGATTCCCAGGACGCCGCCGACGGCGACGATCATGAGGAAGAGTGAGACGGCCAGGGCCGAGGATTCACCGGCCATGCCGTATTGGAAGGCCGAGCGCTGGATCTCGAAGCCGACCACGTTGGTGGAGTTGGCAGGTCCTCCCTGGGTGAGCAGGTAGATCGGATCGAAGACCTGAATCGAGTTGACGAAGGTCATCAGAACCACGAAGACCAGCGATGGGCGCAGCAGCGGGATCGTGATCGACCAGGTCTGACGGATGATCCCTGCGCCGTCGATGCGCGCCGCCTCATAGAGCTCTTCGTTGATCTGAGTGAGCCCGGCGATGAGCAGGATCACGTAGTAGCCGAGCATCTGCCAGACATTGAAGATCACCAGTGAGACCAGCGCCCACTGTGGGTCGCTCAGCCAGCCCGGAGGGGTCAGCCCGATGGCGGACACCATCGCGCTGAGCGGTCCGTACCCGGGCGAGTAGAGGTTCCCCCAGATGATGACGATCGCGATGGTCGGGATGACGTACGTCGCGAACAGCAGCGTCCGGACAAGGCCCTTTCCCTTCAGCTTCGGGAAGTACAGCAGAAGAGCGATCAGCAGCGCCAAGGGGACTGTGATCAGCACCGACAGTGCGACGTAGACCCCCGTGTTCGCTATTGCCTGTATGCGGGTGGCATCGCCGAGCAGCCGCGAATAGTTGTCGAGACCGACGAAGGTCATGTCGGTGATCGACGTGAACATCGACCACTTGTTGAGGCTGATCCACACGGTCATCAGCATCGGGATGACGGTGAACACGCCGATCACGATCAGGGCAGGGCTCAGGAAGAGCGCCGACCACTTCGCGGTCTTGCTGCGTCGACGGTGCTCCTGCGGGGCGGCGGCGCCTGGGGGAGTGCGCGCGGGCACAGCGGTCGTCACGGGGTATGCCTTTCGTACGGGAGCGGCGGGGCGCCGGAGGGGGTCCCCCCCCCCCGACGTTGTTACTGGGCCGCCGAAAGCGCGGCGTCGACGTCGCGCGCGGCGTTCTGCATCGCCGTCTCGGCATCGACCTGACCGTTCAGCAGCGCTTCGAGTTGCACCTGCAGCGCGTCGGTCGCGGCGGGACCGCCGAGCACCGTCGGGAACGGAGTCGCGGCGTCGAGCGCGGAGACGTACGTCGACAGGAACGGCGTTCCGAGCGTCTCGGCGTGAGCCTCGATGTCGGAGCTGCGCGTGGGCATGATGCCCATCGAGATCAGGATGTCACCCATGGCGGAAGATCCGTTCTCGCCGGAGTCCGGGCCGTTCAGGTAGTTCAGGAACTCCCAGGCCGCATCCTGCTTCGCCGCGTCCGCCTTGCTGTTCACGACAGTCATCCACGAGTACGAGATCGAACTGGGCTCGGTCCCGCTGGGGCCGACGGGGATCGGCGCGGTCGCCACATCGGAGAACGAATCTCCCATGGCGTCCTTGAGCGAACTCTCCCACCAATTGGCCATGATGATCATTCCGGTCTTGGCGTTGACGAAGTTGTCGAGGTACGGCCCCGTCGTGTTCGCGTTCGCCGTCGACTTCGACGGGTCGGTCGAGCCAGCCTTCGCCAGCGTCTCGTAGAGCTCCGCCACTTCGATCGCCTCGTCACTGGTGAGATTCGAAGCTGTGCCGTCCTCGTTGAGGAACGTGCCGCCGTTCGAGGCGAGCAGCGACAGGAACGGGTGCACGGCGCCGCTGTTCCAGCCGGTGATGAAGCCGATGCCCTGCTGGTCGCCGGTCGTGAGCTTCGCCGCGTCCTCGACGAGCGCATCCCAGTCAGCGGGTGCTTCGGTGATGCCGGCGGCCTCGAAGAGCGCGGTGTTGTAGTTGAGGGCGTAGAGGTCGATCTCGTTCGGCACGCCGTACAGCTCGCCTCCGTTGCTGGCCGCCGTGACCACTCCTTCCGGCCAGTTCGCAGTCACATCGTCGACGACGTCGGAGGGCGCCTGCGCGGCGAGGCCGTCGCGCACGAGCTCGGGGAGCCAAGCGTCGTAGGCTCCGACGATCGTCGGACCGTTCGCGGAGGTCCCCTGGGTGCGCAGTGTCGAGAGCAGGTTACCGAATGGCACCGACTGCACCTTGAGGGTGATGTCGGGGTTCTCGGCGGTGAACGCATCGCCGGCCGCCTCGAGCATCGCCACCTGGTCAGGGCCCCAGTGCGTGAGGAACGTGATCTCCTGCGCTCCGCCACCTCCGGAGCCGGAGTCGGAGGTACCGGCGCAGCCGGACAGGGTCAGAGCGGCGACGATGCCGAGGCCTGTCGCCGTGAGGATGGTCTTCTTCATGGCTTTCCTTCTTCTTTCAGATGGTGCGGTCGGGTGATGCAGGGAGGACGACGGTTCACGGCCCCGCGAGGGCGAACTTCTCGGTGCCGGCGCTCTTGAACGCCGCGGCCCGCGGCGCGCCCACGAGGCATCCCTTCACCTGCATGAGTGCCGAGTAGTAGTCGATGAAGCGGAACCCGTACGTCTCGCCGCGCGCGAAGGCGTGCTCCTGGATGCCGGTGCGCCATAGCTCGTACGCTTCATCAGGGATCTCGAAGAAAGTGTCGGCGTCGAACCCTTCCATGTCCTCCCAGTTCTCCGCATACAGGGTGCTCGGGATCGAGTGACGGTCGGCTTCGATCTCCTCGATCGGTATCGATGCCAGGAAGGCTCCTCGCTCCGCGGCGCGCGCGGCGTGCTCGTGGTCGCGATGCATCGAATGCAACCAGTGGGTGATGAGGATGTCCGGCTTGGTCTTGCGGATAACGTTCGCGATCTGCTCCGCGACTGCTTCGTCGTCGGGGAGGAAGCCATCCGAGTAGTCGAGCGTGATGAGCTCCGCACCGATCGTGTCCGCGAAGAACTGCGCCTCACGGATCTTCTGTTCGCGGTACACGCTCGGCGCGAGGTCGGGGTGGCCCCGCTCGCCGTACGTGCAATCGATGATGATCGCGCGGCCGCCCTCGAGGACGACCTTCGCGAGGGTCGGGCCGGCGGTCAGCTCCATGTCGCCGATGTGCCCGCCGACGGCGATGACGGTCTTAGACATTCTCGGTTGCTCCGATCTGTGCGCGCAGGATGTCGAACGTGCGGGTGGTCGTGAATCCGGTCTTGGTATAGAGGGTCGATGCCGTCGACCCCTCGTCCGCCCATAGGAACCAGGCGCTGTGTGCACCGAGCGCGGTCATGCGCTCGAGCGTGAGGTGCAGCAACACCTTCCCGAGCCCCGTGCCGCGGCTCTCGGGTAATACGCCGAACGGCCCGAAACGTTCGATCACGGATTCGTAGGTTCCGTGCATGGCCCAGCCGAGCACCTCGCCATCGGGGTTCCTGGCGATCAGAATCCGTTCCGTGGACATGCCGCCGACGATTCCTTCACGAATCGCGCGGGCCCAGTCGGGGTTGAACGATTCGCCGGCGATGCGGATGAGGGGAACGAGGTCGTCGTCGTCGGGTGTGCCCAGGTACCAGCCCTTCGCGCGGAGAGCGTCGATGCGCTCGCGCACGTCGGCGGGCATCTCGTAGCCGATCAGCGAGCGATCCATCGCGCTCGGATGCTCGATACGGGTGAACCCCATCGACGTCAGCAGTGCGGATGCCTCCGGATAGCGCTCTGCGTCGAGGCCGGGAAGCACATAGTTCGGGGTGTATGCGGAGAAGACGACTTCACGGATGCCCTGACGGCGCAGCCAGTCGAAGGCCTGCGAGAGCAGGGCACGTCCGAGTCCCGCGCGGCGATGGTCCGGCACGACGAAGAAGAACGGGAGCCAGCCGGTGGTCGGTTCGAGGTCGTCGCGGTCGTGGGCGACGCGGCGACGTACTGCATAGGCTGCGCCGACGATCGACCCCTGATTCTCGGCGACGAAGAGTCCGTCGGAATCGAAGTTCCGATCGAGGAGGATCAAATCCCGCAGGCGCCGGGGCGTGATTCCGTCCTGCGGGGCTGATCTCGTCCAGGCGTCCGCGAGCGCCGCGCCGTCACCGGACCGGAAGCTTCGCACCGTGGTGGTGCCGGGGAAATGCGTCAACGCCGTCGTCCTCTCGCGTGGGTGAATCCCAGTATGGCGAAAATGTTCATCCATGTCGAGAACGTTGAAGTTCATTTACATCACGGAAACATGACGATCCCGATTCGGAGCGTTGGCGCACGCTCGCGTCAGCTGCGGAGTGCTCGAGTGGCCTCTCGCGTGCGCTGCAGGGCATCCATGGTCTCTGCGAAGCGTTGCTTCGCGACTCCGACGAACAGGCAGTCCACGAGCGCGAGCTGGGCGATGCGGCTGACCATGGCGCCGGCGCGGAACGTCGATTCGCGAACGACGGTGAACAGGGAGTGGTCGGCGATGAGGGCGAGCGGAGACTCCTTCGTGCTCGTCACGGCGATGGTTGCTGCGCCGTTCTCGCCCGCCGTGCGCAGGAACCGGACTGTCTCCGCGGTCGTGCCCGAGTGCGAGAATCCGATCGCCACGGTGGGTCCCGTGTTCAGCACGGTCGCCGCGATCGCCTCATGAGGATCGGCGAGCACGTGCGCGTTGCGGCCGACCCGCAGAAGTTTGTGGGCGAGGTCCTCCGCGATGAACTGGCTCGCCCCGATTCCGTACAGCAGAATGCGTTCAGCCCTGTCGATGTCGCCGATGGCGGCGTCGAGTACGTCGAAGTCGAGGCTGCCGACGGTCTCCTCGATGGCGAGGAGCTCGAGCGCCGCGAGCTTCGAGATGGCCTCCGGCAGCGTGTCTCCATCAGAGATCTCGGAGCCGAACGCACCGCGCGCAGAGAACTGTGCGGCCTCTCTGCCGAGTTCGGTGGCCAGTGCCATGCGCAACGGTGCGTAACCGCTGAAGCCGATCGCTCGGCAGAACCGCACGACAGAAGCGACCGAAGTGCTGCATCTCTGTGCGAGTTCGTTGATCGTCAGGTCGATCACTGTGGACGGATTCTCGCGCACCACCGCCGCGATGCGTGCGAGCGAGGGGGGAAGGCTCGAAGCGGCCGCTTCGATCGTGGATTGAATGCTCATCCGCACTCCTTCGGGTCGGATTACAGTATGTCTCGTCGCGGTGCCATCGTAAGGTAAATTCTTTTCATACATTCTACTTGCCATGTAGACTCTTTCCGCCGCGGTCTCCGGACCCGTACCGACCCGAGAGCTGAGACATGTCCACCATCGCCGCCGTCGACCTCGGCAAGACACGATGCCGACTCATGGTGACCGACGAGCGAGGACGAGCGATGTACGCGGACGCAGGCGCTCCTGGCCTTGCGACCACCGGCGGCGTCGACTCCGCGTCGGCAGCCATTCTCCTGCTGCTCGAACAGGCCGGTACGATCGACGGTTTGGGCGTGGGAGCAGCGGGAGCATGGGCAGCGCCGAAGGCGGCGTCCGAGCTCTCCGGCCGCCTCGCCGGGACGATCGGCGTCCCCGTCGCTGTCGCCTCGGACGTCGTCACCGCTCACGTCGGTGCGCTTGAGGGTGCACCGGGGACGCTCGTGATCGCGGGGACGGGCGCCGCAGCCCTCGGCGTCGACGCACAAGGCGTCCGGCTGGTCGATGGATGGGGGCCGGATCTCGGAGACCTGGGTGGAGGATCCTGGATCGGGCGTGAAGGCGTTCGCGCGACACTGCGCGCCCGAGACGGTCTCGGCGATCGGACGGTGCTCACCGATGCCGTGCGTGCGCATATCGCGCCTGCGCCGGACGCGATCACCTGGTTGGCCGCCGACGGCCCCGTCGCCAGGAAGCTCGCGACCGTGGCTCCGCTCGTGCTCGACGCCGCCGCGGCCGGTGATGCCGTAGCCGTGGGCATCGTCGCTCATGCGGTGCGCCTGCTCACCGCATCAACGACTGCTGCATCCGACTCTCCGGATGTCGTGCTGCACGGCGGGCTGACCGACCATGCCTGGTTCCGCGCGGCGCTCGACCGATCTCTCACGACTGCCGGTCGCACCGTAGTGCCGGCCCGCGGCGA
>Ga0308157_10006068_pt1 | contig 14678 bp, 20 predicted proteins | sample PhyBR1_FD_201035 | JGI IMG/M metagenome (GOLD analysis project Ga0308157, IMG submission 201035) | Phyllosphere microbial communities from UC Gill Tract Community Farm, Albany, California, United States - DLSLB.R1 | ecosystem: Host-associated > Plants > Phyllosphere > Unclassified | place: USA...
CACGAATTGTCGTCACTGCACAATCCGGCACTGATTTCTTTAATGCCAAAAACTGGCTTCGCCAGAATGGCGCAAAAGGCGTTATTGAATACCAGCCTGTCTTTAATTGTCTGACGTGCAGAGAGACCACCATTTATTTCTCTCGCTAAAGTAAATTCAGAACTCAATTTTCTAAGGATTTTTTATGAAGAAAACCGTTTTAACGGCTGGACTGCTGTGCCTTGCTGCTGGATTTTCAGCCCCATCATTTGCTACTGACCCATGCGAAGTCGTTCTCTGTATGTACGGCAAGGCTACGGGCAACAGCGGGGGCAATGAATGCAAGGGGCCGGAAAAAGCCTTTTTTAATATAGTTAAAAAGAAAAAAGGCTCTATTCGATGGAATAAAACCTTTGATGCCAGAGAGTCATTTTTAAATCAATGCTCAGCGGCAGACCCGGCGGCGATATCAAAAATCATGAGTAAATTCGGCAAGGTGAGGGGATAGCTAATATGGAAAAAGAATCCATTGATTACCTGTATATGTTAAAGGCAGGACATACAGGCCATCTCGCCGGAAACCCTGCACATGCCAATATCCATAATGAATTTAACAGGGCATTAAGGATATTTGATGTTACCGCTGAAAAATTCACACCAGTAAACATAATCGCTGAATCACACAATAAATAACCCTCACAAATAAAGGCAGGTGGCGGGCGTATTACCAGTACGCCCGCCCGTCGCCTCATTAACTTTAAATACTCTCTTAGGAAATAAACCAATGAAAACGACGACATTCAAATTAACAGTTCTGGCGCTGGCTGTAACCCTTTCTCATGCGGCAATGGCAGACGATGGAACAGCAACTGGCGAAGGTGCTTCAGCATCAGGAGGATCTACAGCTACTGCGACAGGCTTAAGAGCGACAGCTTCTGAGAAGTATGCTACTGCTACGGGCGCTTTTGCAGGTGCAACAGGAGAGTATTCTACTGCAACCGGTGGTCAAACAAATGCAAGAGGTCAATATTCCACTGCTACAGGATACAATTCCCAGGCTACAGGAGATTTTTCAACCGCCACAGGGCAGTACTCACACGCAACAGGTGTCCAGTCAACTGCAACTGGTCGGCAGGCAAATGCATCGGGTACGAACTCAACTGCAACTGGTGTAGATACGAACGCATCAGGTGACGGGTCAACGGCTACAGGCGCTAATTCAACAGCTTCGGGTTTAAAGTCTACTGCAGTTGGTAACTATTCTACTGCTTCGGGTGATTACTCAACGGCTACAGGAAATGGCTCAAATGCATCAGGTGACAATTCAACAGCTTTCGGTTCTGGTGCAACTGCTTCCTCTAACAATGCTGTGGCTATTGGCGCAGGTTCATTTACCTCAAGGGATAATACATTCTCAGTGGGGAGTGCAGGTAATGAGCGTCAAATTACGAATGTCGCAGCAGGAACGCAGGGGACTGATGCAGTGAATCTTAATCAGTTAAATGACGGTATGAATAACGTTATCAATGAGGCAAAAAACTACACTGACACTAAAATTAACCAGGTGAATGAAACAATTAACAAAACAAGTATTGATGATGGAAAATATACCGACGAATCAATTAACAACTCAACAACAGATAATCGAACATACACAGATAATTCGGTACACAAAATTTCTGTGGATGACAGAAAGTATACAGACAAGAAATCCTATGAGGCAGAGACTAACGCTAACAACTACACCAATATGAAATATCAGCAATCGAAAGTTTATACAGACACACAAATCAATAATGTTGAAAACAGATTTAACCAGAAGTTTTCCGACCTGAACAAGCAGATTAATCGCACCGAGAAACGCCTGAATGCGGGCATAGCTGGCGTGACAGCTATCGCCTCAATTCCTTATGTGGCTGAAAACAGTTTTTCATATGGGATTGGATTAGGTAACTATCAGAACGGTAACGCAATGGCGGCGGGTGTGCAGTATAAAACATCCCCCAATACCAACGTGCGCTTAAACGTATCGTGGGACTCATCCAGCAATACCGCGTTGGGTATTGGTCTTGCGGGTGGCTGGTAATATTGATGGGAGGCGGAATAACTTTCTGCCTTGAAAAAACAAGGAGATTAGAATGGAAAATTTATTCATTAAAAATATACACTCAAAAAATCAGGACAGAATATCTGTAGCCCTGGTATATGAAACGTTATCAAAAGAAGCCCACAGAAGTTGTGGGCTGTATTACGAAATATATGAAAGCTGTTTTATCGGTCTTTTGCGCGATCATCTTTCAGAACTTAATGAAGCTGACGCAAATAAATTACGACGCTATGCCGAAAGCAAAGGCACGAAAATTGATGATGCGTCCTACAGTGAAGCACTGGAAGCTGAAAGGGAGTGCCGGGCTGAAATATACCGCGAGCAAATGTAATCACACAAAACAAAAGTGTATTGTACAATACACAACCTAACAGGCGACGGGATTTTAAGGCTTCATTATTTTTGGCTTCAATTTCGAAGAAATTGTTAAGACGAAAAATAATGAAGTGGTACGCGGAAAGAAAATTCAATTTCGGAGAAATTGCTAATTTTCAGGAACCGCGCCCACCTGCGAACATTCGCCCACAGCGAATTGAGCAGGCCGGGGGGAGCCGCAAAAATTTTGCCGCCCCAGCGAGAAAAAAGGCACGCCCACGTGCCGTTTTTTGTGGGGGGCTTGCCCCGCACACCGTCGCAGCCAGGTAATATAACCCGCCCCAGCGGGGGATATTACCGATTAGGCGCGACCAACCCCTTTAAAGCAGCGTTCCGATTTTTTCGAGCTTGCGAGGAAAAAATAGGCTAAACGCAGCGTCTTAAAGGGGTTGGTCGCGCGTAGCGCAAGACGGTGTGCCGCCTTTGACCTTGGGGGTTTTGGCTCGGCGTCCAGCCGGGACATTACCCCCATGTGTCATGCAGTGAGGGCGTCCAGCCCGAACGTAATGGCACACGCCGTTGCCCGTCATTCGGGCGTTTCAGAGGACAGACGACCACTGGTCGGCTGTATTCTGAAAGCGCGGATAACGGGCTTGATCGCCACTGGCGATCAGCGCCTTTTGCCTGTTCATCGGAGCATATTATGGGAGCATCGCATGGGAGCGTGGTTACGCTCCTATAAGCTGCTCCCATCTTTTGCGCCCAACACGTCAGTTTTCGTATGGAGAAAATAGATATGGGTTCCCACCTGATGCAAAGGCTGAATGCCTTTGCCGATGCATTTTCCTTTTTTCTTTTATGGCTGCAAAACAGCCCTGTCATATTATCCCTGCTTGCAGGTCTTACATTACCTTTTATATTCCACCTTCCCCGCGAGGAAAGAAAGAACGCCCCGTTCTGGTTAAAGTCGGTGGCGTGCGTGTCCATTTTCTTTTTTATATTCGGCACCATATCACCGCTAACTATTCAGGGGTTGAGCTACTTTTTTAAGTCACTCGACAACAACATACTGTTTAGAGTTCCCCTATGGATCATGACCATAATATTTACGGCAGCAGGATTAATATTTCATATTGCAGCCCGACGACTTTTAGCAGGAGAAATTGACAACCTAAAACATCGAATGATTAAGAAAAGCAAGCTGGAGAGAAATACCCGAACCGATGTACGCAAAGTAAAAGAGCTATTACCCGACCCCATAGAATATAACCCACTCGATTACATTGATTTAAAGAAAGGCGTTTTTATTGGCTTAAACAAAGATGACCAGCCGCAATATATAACTATAAAAGAATTCAAAACCCAACACGCAGCAATTATCGGCACAACAGGTTCCGGGAAAGGCGTAACTGCGACCGTTCTACTTTATCAGGCTATTCTTTTAGGTGAGGCTGTTTTTGTAGAAGATCCAAAAGATGATGAATGGGCACCACACGTACTTAGGGAAGCATGTAAAAAAGCAGGCAAGAAATTCACACTTATAAATTTAAACAAGCTAAATTTCCAGCTTGATTTACTGGCTGATATCTCTCATGAACAACTGGAAGAATTATTTAACGCTGGCTTTAGCCTGGCTAAGAAAGGGGAGGCGTCAGATTTTTATCGTATATCTGACCGTCGCGCAGCCAGAAATACATCTGCAATTTATGAAAAAGGAATGACGCTTCGTGATTTATTTAACACTGACTTTGTTCAGTCATTACGTGAAGATGTTCCCGCATTTTGTGGTGAACTGGAAGAAATTGCTTTAGTTAACTCAATTAATGCCAAAAATGGATTTTCATTAAAAGAGGTTTTTGATGAAGGTGGTTGTTGCTACATAATTGGTTCAACGCGAAATCAAAAAATAATTTCCGCACAAAGAATGATTCTGACCCGGCTGATACAAATAGCAGAGACCAGGGACAGAATAAACAGTACCCCGCGTACTGTTGCTATTTTCCTCGACGAGTTGAAATATCATCTTTCTCGCCCTGCTCTTGAAGGACTTGGAACGGCACGAGATAAAGGCGTGCACATATTCATGGCTTTTCAGGCGATAGACGATCTGCGTGACTGCCCGTCTGATTTAAATGGTGATTCAGTTATTGGCGCTATCATTGAAAACGCCAAATTCAAATTGATTTATAAAATCCAGAATCCAGAAACAGCAGAATGGGCGGCCAAAATGACAGGCTCTATCCTGGTCGATGATGAAATGAGAAAAGTACGGACTGATTTATCATTAACGGAAAAAGTGGATACAGACCGAATGATAAGACAGGCAGAAAGTTACTACGTTGACAGTAATATGTTTTTAAATCTCCCTGAAAAAGTTGGTTTTGTATTTACGTCAACCGAGCTACCAAGAGCTACAAAGATGTTTCAGGTTCAGGTCAAAAAAGAAAACATCGAACTTCTTTCATTTGAGTATAAACAAGCCACACCAGAAAAAAATGAAAGTCAGGAACATAAGCCATCAATCAATCTGTGAGGGCTGAAATGCTTATTCATAACGTTGCAGAAAGGAAAGAAGCCGCAAACAGAAAAATGCTTGCATTGCTGACATTCCTTAAAGAAGAAACATACTCCGATTTTAAAACGCTGAAAAAAGTTGTTGGGTTCAAGGGTAAAAGTCACCGCCCAACGTATGCGCTACTGAATAAGGCGGTTGCATTGGGGTTTCTGATAAAACATGAATACCCGGTAATAGCCGGAAAAAAATCACTATGGGGGATCACCATGCAAGGGCTGGCGATGGTGGTTAAACCCGATGATAAAGTATTCCCCGGTTATTTTGAGCCGGGGAAACTCAAATACTGGACACTGGAACACCGGCTCCTGAATCATCGGGTCAGAATTGCACTGGAAGAGAAAGGCGGGCAAGGCTGGCTTAATGGTGATCGGGGGGAGTTTATTGCGCGTTATCCTGGCGTTCGCCATCGTCCTGACGGGATTATCACGTTAGATAGCGGCGCAATCGTCGCCGTCGAAACTGAGCGCTCAATGAAAACCCGCGCACGCTATATCAACATCATTAACAGCCATCTGGCGGCCAGCGATGCCGGACGCTGGCACTACGCGATGTATGTCATGCCGGATGACAAAACCAAAACATCGTTAATCCGACTGTTTGACTCCATCAAAACGGTAATGAGGAACAACGTTCCGGTGCCGTTCGACGCGAAAAACCGCGAAATGTTTCTTTTTCGCACCATTGATGAACTGGAGCAAGCAGCCGCCAGCGGCGGCCAGTGATTATTTATATAAACCTATTTTTATAAGGTGTGACAAATGAAATGCCGATCTCGTTTGCTTGTGTTTCTGCCCCTGCTTTTCCCCGCCCTTTGCCTGGCGGACTTTTCTGGCCGTGTTGTCCGGGTCGTCGATGGTGATACTGTCCAGGTACTCGCCGATGGCAAAATGATGAAAGTTCGCCTTAACGGTATCGATGCCCCGGAATCGGGGCAACCGTTCGGCCAGCGCTCGAAGCAAAACTTGTTAAAGCTGGCCGTCCAGAAACAGACGGTGGTCATAGCCAACAATACAGATCGTTATGGCCGCTGGCTGGGAACATTGATGATTGACGGTATCGATATCAACGCAGAGCAGGTTAAAGCGGGTATGGCGTGGGCTTATCGATATCATGGCCGTGCCAGTGACGAAACAATGCTACGCCTTGAAGAAGAAGCCAGACGGCATAGAATCGGGCTGTGGTCATCATCTGATCCAGTGGAGCCGTGGCAGTGGCGCAGGCAAAAAGCAGAAAGGAAGCCGTGACGGAGTAAAAACGGGAGTTACAACCATAGCAGGCAGTGAAATGCCGCCTTCAGAAGCGGCATTTTTCTTACAGTACCTTATTTATCATAAGGCGGATAAATAAAAACAGGTAAGAGATAGGCCACAGGATAAAAGAGGATAATTTTGCACTCGATACATTAGCAATGGTGTTATACATCGGATGCCATTCAATTAACCGTCTCAATACAATTCGATTAAGCACGAACCCAAAAACAAAATACGCGATAAACGTAATGATTCCGGGAAACCAGGTCGTTCTAGCATTGAGGTTCCAGAACACCATCATGAGCACTATGCAGAGCGCATAGATTCCGATTGATTTACGTAATGAAATCCCCTGAACTCTATTGCCACTTTCAACATCAGACATGCGGTAATCCTTCCACAGTAAAAATTGTTAAAAACATTAACATGAAATCCAGTCACCATGAAGAAGATCATATTTCTGTCAATGGTGTTTTTTCCAGAATTCCTGGTACGCCTCGAACAGCTCCCCATGTTTCATATCGTTGGCCGCAGCAATGGAGCGGAACTCACGTTTCAGCTCCATATCAATGTATAAGTTAAGCTGTGCCTTACGGCCATCAGCACTTTTCCGGGTAGGATTAAAGCCGTGTTCCGTATCCGCCTGGCTTGGCGGCTCACCTTTGGTATTGCGCGGCTTTGCTGGGACGTTCGCCATAATATCACCTCATAGATAAATATAATTATATTATTATATACTACTGCGTAAGCGTTGTCAGTCGATCGATCACACCCTGCACAACATCATCAGCTTTCTGCCGTGGACCAGGGAAAGGCGACTCCGTAAGAGCAAGCCCTTTATCCTGCGCCTGGCTGAACGATGTCAGAAAAGGAATAGCGCCCGGAATGACGGGAACGCCGCAGGGTTGCAGGTATTCCAGCGCCGCACGATATTCACTCTCACTTTCACTTACCCCCGCAAACACCACCGCCATTTTATCTGTCGAATGTCCTTTGTTACGCAGCGCGTTTACGGTCGTAACGGTCGTTCGTAGATCATCCACGCTAAACCCTGTCGGCAGTACCAGCAAATCGACAATATCAATCAGGCTGAGTAACGATTTCGTGGCATACGCCGCACTGTCGATGACAATCAAATCCCATTGCCCGGATTCAATCTGTTTCTTCGCCTGTGAAACCGTCCCGCATCCCTGAATTGTCACCGGAGGTTCAAAACCATTCCGCAACCGACGTTGCCCCCAGTCCAGGAAAGACCCCTGATCGATATCCATATCCAGCCCAAGAACTCCCCATCCTGCCTTTGTATACTCGGTGGCGATAGCCCGTGACATCGAGGACTTTTTCACCCCACCTTTCCCGTTAGCCAGCGCGATAACAGCGGTCATACAACCCCCTATTAAAATATTTTTATAGAAAAATATAGATTTGGTTTGAGTGTAGCGCAGCCACACAAAAGAGTAAATATAAACCTATAACAATATAATTATAGGTTTATACATTTTTTTTATTCTGTCGCCATAAGCTCACACCGACACTCACCGCAAAGCAATACAGCGGAGGGTTTCGCCCATGCGTTCAGCCCACATTCCGGGCAGGTAAATTTCATGCGGGTGCCAGTACCCTTTACTGGCGGTTTGATCATGACGCTGAGATCGTCATCGTCTGGAATGAGTTCCGGGCGGGATTTGCTGACGGTCAGTGATAGCCGATTAATAAGGTCAGTATCGTTTTCATCGGTGACGGCCAGCCAGTCATCGAGGATATCGCTGTTAATCTTTGAGGTAACAATTGCTCCGTCAGACCAGCGGTCATACCAGGAGATAGAGAAGCCATTTTTAAGCAGGTCATACACGGCTTTCTGAAAGCGGCCACCACGGATAATGTAGTGCGTCATCTGCTGCCCGTTCTTTTTCCCGCCAGGTAAGCCGGTATTTGATGGCATAAGCCCGACTTCCTCCATCTTCGCGCCCCATACACGATCATGATAGCCGCCCCGGCATTTTTTAACCGGGGCGTAATGCTGCCACACATGCACCATTTCATGTACCAGTGTTGACAGGGTATCGGCCAGCGAACGGCCACCGAAGTAATCAGGATTCATCGCCAGCTCCGATACGCTGGATTCCCCTGTGAAGCGTTCAGGCGCGAAATAACCAAAGGTGTTACGACCGCGCTGTAACGTAATCAGCAGATCCGGCAGAGCCTTATCAAAGAGGGAAAGATTGAACCAGTCATAAGCCTGTTGAAGCTCACTGTATGCCTTAATTGCGGGTTTGATATCGGACATAACACTATCTCCATATGAATTGTATTGCACAATACAATTGTAGGGTTTGGCGGCAATCCACACCGTGACCGAAGTCATATTATTATATAATTATAGAAAAATAGAAAGTGATATTATCGACGGTTCGTAGGGAAATGCGGGGGAAATGGAAAGATGTTAAATTTGTTAACGCCCTCCGTATTTTTAACAAAATTTTAACTATAGAATGTCGGCCAGTTTGACCGGAAATAACATAAGCAAATGACGCCTTGAAGCGAGAAAACCGCGCTAATCGCTATTTGTTATATAGAAATAGTGGATTTAACATAAAAGGCATTTGGCGAACCAAATTTTGGGACTGACCGAAACAAAAAGGCCAGCCCCGGAGGGCTGGTTGTTCAGTACAGGGCAATGACAGGTTTCTTGATGCCGCAAGCGTGAGCGTAGCGGGTCAGTGTGTCGATGCTGGCTTTGGTGATGTTGTTTTCCAGGCGGGAAATAACCGGAGGTGTAACCCCCATGCGTTCAGCAACCTGCGCTTTTGTCAGGTTGTCATGTTTACGCCATTCCGCAAGTAGCTCTCTGAGCTTCTCCTTGCGCTCTTCTTCCTGCCATGCAGCGCGATATTCATCGTCCTGCATCCACTCGTTATGCAGTTCTTTATGACTTACCAGTTTCATTAAGTACCTCCGCTAACCGCTTTTTGGCGAGATCGATTTCTTTCGCTGGCGTTTTCTGTGACTTCTTGATGAAAACCCGGAGCATGATGATAGTATTGCCTTTGTGGTATACCCAGATGCCCCTGGCTATGTCCGTCCCCATCGTGCGGATCTCAAAAAGTCCATCGCCCAGGGGCTTCGTGTCCGGCTCCCGCAGTAATCGGGCGTCATACTCCAGTTTGCCGATGAGACGGTCAAACTTCACCCTGATTTTTACGGGTAATGCTGTGGCTTCTTCCCTGGCTTCCGGGTGATAAACGACGCTAAACATATGACCTCCCATTTCCATCAATATTAACCTATAGGCTAATTTCAGGCAAGGCAAAATTAACCTATAAGCTAATAATGTTGGCAGTTATCGCGGCTACCCGGTCACTACCCTGTTAGCGTGAGTTTTCGTTCCACTGAGGAACGGGGATTTATGCGCGTCAGCGCATGTAAGGCGGCAGGATGAAATGACAGGTAGCACTGAGGGTTAGCCGCCGATACCAATGGCGGATTGAAAGGGATCGCCTATCCATCCCTTCACCCTGCAAAGCCATACCCCGCTAAAAGCGGCTCAGAGGCTTCTGTGCGCGGTCGGAGTGGTCACAACAAGGCGAAGCCGCTGTTGGGGCGTATCTCCGCGTTAGCGGGTCGTGAGAGCCGCTTACGAGCGTGTTAGTAAATGGTTCAGCGATATTTGCTGACGCATCCGGCGTGGCCGGATTTGTCCAATCCCTCGACGGCTAACAGGCGAGCTGTTAGCCCTCTCACGATTCCGATCTAAATGCCCCGCGCTTTAGCGTGGGGAGCTACTTTTGAGGCGCAAGCGCCGATGCTGTTCGGTTATCCACTTTTTAAAGGGGATAACAGTAATGTCTTTTATTTTTTGGTTTATCTTTTAATACGTAAGTAATTAAAAGATAAACCAAAAGAGTAATTGCGGCATATCGTTTGCACTTCATTATCACTTACTCACAAGCTATACAGCAGTTGTGGGGGGCTACGCCGGAACCGCCGAAAAATCCGTCATTCCGATAGGAGGGATGGTTTGGATTTCGGAAATTATTGTACGTTACGGCTGTTTTTTGTACTGAGGTTTATTGCAGACGTGCAGAATCCCCGCCAGCTAAGGCGGTAGTAGGCGAGGATCAGGCAAAGGTTGGGGAGTAGTATTCTCGTTTACGCTGGCGAGCTACTTCACGCTTCGCCTTCATCCTGGCTAACCCGGCTGCGGCTTTACGCGTCCAGTTCTCAACCTTGATAGCGATTAACCGGACATCGCCGGAGAAAATGATTTCCTCCGGGTCGGCCTTAAGCAGCCTGGCGCGTTCCCGGTAAACCTGTTTTAGCGGGATGCCGAGAATGGCAAAGAAATCCTCAGTAACCTCGATGTGCTTGCAGGCGCAGCGGGCGTCATAAGGATTGAAGGGGGCTTTTTCTGAGATAATGGCATTGAGCCAGGAGAGGCGATCACATCCCCGGCTGGCACGAGAAATCGACTTGTGACCCGCATCACTGCGCGTTATCAGCCCGGCGCGTTCGGCCAACGTTTCAAGGTTATGTATGGTTTGCCAGTCCCTTAAATCCAGATCGTCAAGGATGGCCAACATCAGCTCGCAAAGAGCCTCAAGCCCGAACTTGTTCGCTTCATTGACCCAATACTTGTTGTGCCGGATGCGGCGCCGAAGTTCGTTTTTGATTTTGATACGCCCGGCTTCGGTCGCCAGCGACTTAATCCACCGATTGAGGAACCGGCGACGCTTGCGCGAGGCAACATTATAACAGGGGCTTTGCTTTGCGACGCCCGTAGGTGATACGGACGATTTGAGAGAGAGACTCTTATCAGTCACACCCGCCCGCACTTATGGCGAGTCTGAGGGGTTGTGTTAGGTTATGCATTTGCTATAATCCTTCACAGGCCAGCGCCTGCTTTTGGACCCCCTGATTTCTGACTCTCCCGCCAAGTTGAAGCAGATTTCAGGGGGTTTTTGCATTCAGGGGCTGAGCTTTCGCTTTACCCCCATCCCTGGACGCTATTACCGGGAACGTCCCACCCGCATGAATACTGTAAACGTCGGTAAATTACCACGACGTTACATTAGGATCAATTATCTCGCCAAAGATCCCGCAAAAAAACACTCTATTTTTTTACCAAAAATCATAAAGTTGTATGAATCTCAATAACATTGAGACTATAAATATAGATCATCATCCCATCGTTACCCTATCTATTTAAAACACGTAACCCCTGATTTTTACGCAAATTTTTTGTGTAGAAATCAGGGGTTGGACAAGCGAAGCGCGGCAGGGTTACGGGCGATGTTTCAGGCATTCAGTAAGCTGGGCGACCAGTTTTCGTGCGTCATCAAGTTGTTCCGCCATTTTTCGCGCCTCGTCAGCAATGCTTCCGTTTGTGGGCTGTTTTCCATTCTTGTGCATCTCCAGCAATATTTTTGCAGTGACATCATTCACTGTATAAAAATAATACTCTGGATATCCCAAAACATCTGCAATCTTCTGCACCAAGCTAAAGGGCGGCTCGGTTCGACCTATCTCATAACTTGATAGACGGGAACGAGTGCTAACCCCTTCAATTCCAATCAATTCTGATAATTTTTCTTGAGATAGACCTACTGCTTTCCGGGCTTCTTTTAATCGCTTAGGCACCATATTTACCCCCCTTTTGGGAAGGCTCATATTACAAGTCACAAATCATTCAAATGTTGTGATATTGAGTGATGGTTGATTTTGAGTGATTTAATGTTATTATCATTAGCAGTTCTTGATGTTGACACCCCGAAATGACTGTATAAAATACCAGTTGTAAATTTATACAGTTAAGCTATGAGTACGCGCTCTAAGTTCCGCCAACTTAGGACGGCGGAAAATGGGGGCTTGTGCCCATTAGGGAGGATCTTATGTATGAATGGTACGTTTTATACTGCAACAATCAGGATGTTGAACGCATCACCCGAAGAGTCGAGGGACTGGATGTCGAGGTGTTTTGCCCCCGCTATATCAAAGTAACGCCACGTAAGGATTGCCGGGCGGTACGTCAGGAAGAGAAGGTGTTGTTTCCTAATTATCTTTTCCTCTGCTTTGACGTCAACATAACGCATACATCGACTATCACATCAATTCCGGGCGCGCATGGTTTTGTCAGCTTCGGTTCAACACCCTGCACCGTCCCAAAATCAGTGATAACAGCGATTGAATGCGCCCGTCTGATGGCGCTCAATCCTGATGAAGATGCTATCGAGTGCCGAAATATTGCCCCGGATTTGCTGGCAAAAATCCAAGAACTCTCTCTGATAAGGTCTCCGCTCCAACGCCAGGTAGCCTTTTCAAAACTACTCCAGAACCAATACCACTAACCACAACCTGACCTCCCTTGCACCGCAGGCTTCATAAGCTGCGGTGCTTTTTTCATAGGAGTTTTTACCTCATGCCGAAAAGCGTACCAGGCAAATCAAGCACGGCTGTTATTTACATCGGGCAAAAGCGCTATCAGGAGTTAGCAAAGCAAGCCCGTGAAATCAGCTACCTGTCTGAATCAAATATCCGGCCAAGCACCTTTCTCCAGTTCCTGATGGATGAATTTGGTGAGCAAGCCCGTACTGAGCTGCTCCGGCAGCTACTAGCAGAGAAACAAAAGGAGTAATGCAATGAGAAAACCCACCTATAACGTGTACGTCACGCAGGAAACCCAGCCCGACGAGAACGGCGATAAAAATACGTACTGGACGAAAGTCGGTGCGGCCTTCGCACACAACGGCAAGTCGGGACTGAACATCATGATCACGCCCGGTATTTCCGTTTCCGGCAAGCTGGTACTCCTCGAACCTAAAGATGACGCAGCGCCGCAGGCTGCTCCTGTCAGTTAAAACAGGGAGACAGCACAATGAATCGAGACAATCCCAACGCCTGGCTTGCGTTCGCTGGCTGGTTGTTCGTTCTGTTCATCATCTGGCTGATCACCATTTTTTTGTTCTGAGGTTGCCATGCTTTCCACCACTGCTTTTCTGGCGGTGGCTATGCAGTGTGCCGCCACCGTTCACCCTTCTACGTCCCTCGATGTGGCAAGGGTGGAGTCCGGTTATAACCCCTATGCCATCGCTGAGATCGTGCCTAAGCCCGAACGAAAACCCGGCGATAAAGGCTTTATTACTCACATGCCAAAAAGTAAGGAGGATGCAGTCAGCATTACCAATCAGATTGAGGCGAAAGGTCGCCGCTACTCTGTTGGTCTGATGCAGATAACCAGCACTAATTTTAAACGTTACGGCGTCACCGCTACTGACCTTTTCAATCCCTGTATCAATCTTTCCGTCTACGAAAAAATCATCACCGACTGCTACCAGCGGGGCGGCACCCTGAAAAGGGCGTTGAGCTGCTACTACTCCGGCAATTTCAGTACCGGGCAACAGCAGGAACCCGCTTTTTCAAAGACGAGCTATGTACAGCGGATTGGCTACTCCCCGGCGGATACCCGCTATGTCGTTCCCGGCACCCGCGATGATATCGCAACCCCAGCGGCCACCCTGAAAGCTACGCCAGTGGATGTGCCGACGCGCCCGCGCGTGGTGTGGCCGGGGGCGATCGTTCGCGGCGTTCCGGCTCAACTCCGCCAGAAAAAGGCGGCCACCGTCTATTACCCCGCGCAGGTTGTGCGCGGAAATCGCGATGTAACAACGAAAGAGGAAGAAAAATGAAACTTTTCAGTAAGGTAAAGGAATTAATCAGCCGTGCATCTGCTTATGTTCTGGCTCCGGCCATGAGCGTTTTTGCTGCCAGTCCGGCTTTCGCTGATGGTTTTAGCCGGGCAAATACCATCATGGAGAAGGTATCCAGCGGGCTGCATGGTCTGGCGGCCATCACGATCACCGTGGCCGTGATCTGGATTGGTTACAAGACCCTGTGGAAAGGTGAAAGCCTGTCACAGTGCGGCTACATCATCATTGGCGGTATTTTAATTGGCGGAGGCAGTGAAATCGGCGCTCTGCTGATGAGCTAAGAGGCTGAACATATGGCAAAGCTGCTCAAGGCAATGAAACGCCCGGCGGCGCTGTGGGGGGTGCCTATGGTGCCCCTGCTGGCTGTCACGGGTGTAACCATCATCGTTGCTATCTGGACTTCTCCCGTTCTTCTGGCTCTGCTCCCGGTGGAGTTCTTTCTGATGAAATCACTTACTCGTAAAGAACCTATGCGGTTCAACCTGATAGCCGTATGGCTGAGAGTAAGGGGAAGCCCAATAGCAAATCGTTTATTTGGCGCAACAACATTTATGCCCGTTGAGCATGAGGCTGTTGATATCAAGGAGTTTATAGACGCCATGAAACTAAATCAGTGTGCCACCATCAAGAAGTACATCCCGTACTCATCGCACATTCATCAGCATGTGGTTCGCTCGCCTAAAAGCGATCTGTACTGCACCTGGGAATTGATGGGGACGCCGTTCGACTGCGAGTCTGACGAAACACTC
>Ga0308157_10006069_pt1 | contig 14677 bp, 14 predicted proteins | sample PhyBR1_FD_201035 | JGI IMG/M metagenome (GOLD analysis project Ga0308157, IMG submission 201035) | Phyllosphere microbial communities from UC Gill Tract Community Farm, Albany, California, United States - DLSLB.R1 | ecosystem: Host-associated > Plants > Phyllosphere > Unclassified | place: USA...
GTCGCTCGCGGCCGGCACGCCCCGCACGGCGGTGCTGGCGCAGCTGGGCACCCCCTTCACCGCCACTCCGCTGGCCGGCGGCGGCGAGCGCCTGGTCTACAGCACCGGCCCCATGGGGTTCTACGTGTACCACGTCGATCTGGACGGCTCGGGCCGCGTGGCACGCACCGAGCAGGTGATGACCTTCGAGCGGCTGGCCGGCATTCCGATCAACCAGTGGACCGCTGCCGACGTGCGCGCCAACTTCGGCCCGCCCATGCGCATCGACCGGGTGTACAGCTTCGACGGCGATGTGTGGACCTACCGCTTTATCGCCGACATCAACCTGCGCCGCCTGGCGCATGTGCATATCGACCCCGCTGGCGTGGTGCGCCGCGTCATGTTCACCGACGAACTGTTGTCCGACGACGACCGTTCGTTCTGATTTTTCCGCTCTCCGGCCGCTGCCGCCCCGCCGACCCACGGCGCCGGGCGGCGCGGTCCGTTTTGGCCCCGTTTCGACCCGCTCCATGAAGATCGTTTTCGCCGGTACGCCGGATTTCGCCCGTGTCGCCCTGCAGCGCCTGCTGGACGCCGGCTTCACCGTCCCGCTGGTGCTCACCCAGCCCGACCGGCCAGCCGGCCGGGGCATGAAGCTGCAGGCGTCGCCGGTCAAGCAATGTGCGCTGGACCACGGCATCGCCGTCGCCCAGCCACGCAGCCTGCGGCTGGACGGCAAGTTCCCCGAAGAAGCCGCCGCCGCCCGCGATGCGCTGCGGACCGCCGGGGCGGACGTGATGGTGGTCGCCGCCTACGGGCTCATCCTGCCGCAGTGGGTGCTGGACCTGATGAGCGCCGCACGGCCGCCCGAAGGCGCGAGGGCCCCCCAGGGGGGCAGCGAACCACGCACCGCGGGGAGCGTGGGGGCCCACGGCCTGGGCTGCCTGAACATCCACGCCAGCCTGCTGCCGCGCTGGCGCGGCGCCGCGCCCATCCACCGCGCCATCGAGGCGGGCGATGCCGAAACCGGCGTGACCATCATGCAGATGGACGCCGGCCTGGACACCGGCGACATGCTGCTGATGGAGCGCACCGCCATCGCGCCGACGGACACCACCGCCACGCTGCACGACCGCCTGGCCGACCTGGGCGGCCGGATGATCGTGGAGGCCCTGGAGCTGGCGGCCTGCGGCGGCCTGCGCCCCGAGCCCCAGCCAGCCGAGGGCGTGACCTACGCGCACAAGATCGACAAGGCCGAGAGCACCATCGACTGGTCGCTCCCGGCCGAGGTGATCGGCCGGCGCATTCGCGCTTTCGACCCCTTCCCGGGCGCCAGCACCATCGCGGGTGGCGAAGCCGTCAAGCTGTGGAACTATGAAATCGATAGCGGCGTGCGCTGCAACGATGAGCGCCCGGGCCGGATTCTGTCCATAGATTCTTCTGGCATTGCCATCGCCACAGGCGATGGCGCACTGCGCCTGACGGTGCTGCAGCGCGCTGGCGGCAAGCGGCTGGCGGCAGCGGACTTCCTGCGCGGCTTCCCGCTCGCGGCCGGCCAGATGCTGGGCACGCCGGAGGCACCGGAGGAAGGCGCCGCCGCATGAATACCGCCGTGGCCGCCGTGCGCACCACCGTGCGGGACCCGGCTTTCCGCTGGGGGCTGAAGGACATGCTGGCCACCTCCCTGGGCATCGGCGCCTGGGGGCTGGTGACCGGCGTGGCCATGGTCAAGACGGGGCTGTCCGCGCCCATGGCGATCTTCATGTCCCTGGTCGTCTATGCGGGCAGCGCGCAGCTGGCCGTGCTGCCGCTGATGGCGGTGGGCGCGCCGCTCTGGGTGGTGTGGCTCACGGCTTCGTGCGTGAACCTGCGCTTCATCATCTTCAGCAGCATGTGGCGCAACTACTTCCACCCGCTGCCGCGGCGCCAGCGGCTGGCGGTGGGGTACTTCAGCGGCGACGTGATCTTCGTCGCGTTCATGAAGCGCTTTCCCCAGCAGGAGCCCCGGCCCGAGCAGGTGCCCTACTTCTGGGGCGCGGCCTCGCTCAACTGGCTGTGCTGGCAGGTGCCCACCATCACCGGCATCCTGCTGGCCAACACGGTGCCGCTCTCCTGGGGCCTGGGCTTCGCGGGCGTGCTGGCGCTGCTGGGCGTGCTGCTCTCGATGCTGTTCGACCGGGCCAGCTGGATCGCCGCCGCGGTGGCGGCCACGGCGGCCATCGCCGCCTTCGCGCTGCCGCTCAAGCTCAACATCCTGGTGGCCATTGCCGCCGCCGTGACGGCCGGCCTGCTGATCGAAGCGGCGGACCGCCACCTGCGCCGCAAGCCCCAGGTGCTGCTGGTGCCGGCGGACGGCGCACTGCCGCCGGCCGAACGCGAGCGCGTGGAGCAGGGCGACGTGCCGCTGCGCGAGGAGCGCCACCCATGAGCTGGAGCTTCGACTGGTCGTGGGTGGAGCCCACCATCGCCTTCCTCGGGCTGGGCGTCATCACGCTCATCTCGCGCTCGTTCTTCATGATTCCGGAGCGCGAACTGGCCATGCCCGACTGGCTCAAGCGCGGGCTCAAATACGCCCCGCTGGCCGCGCTCACGGCGGTGATCGCGCCCGAGCTGTTCATGACCCAGGGCGAATTCATCCACACCCTGCGCGACGCCCGCCTGCCGGGCGCGCTCTGCGCCGCAGCCTATTACTTCTGCCGGCGCGACATCCTGGGCACCATCGTGATCGGCATGGCGGTGTACCTGCCGCTGCACATCGGCTGGGGCTGGTAGACGGCGGGGGGCGGCTTTGCCGGAAGGCACCGCCTAGAATGCGGCGCTTCCGCTTCCCCAACCTCGCCGACTCCATGCACATCCTTCGCTTCTCCGATCTCTGCGCCCAGGGCCAGGCCCGCGGCCAACGCGTGTTCATCCGTGCCGACCTGAACGTGCCGCAAGGCGACGACGGCCGCATCACCGAAGACACGCGCATCCGCGCATCGGTGCCCTGCATTCAGATGGCGCTGGACGCCGGCGCCGCCGTGATGGTCACCAGCCACCTGGGTCGCCCGACCGAAGGCACGCTCACCACGGCCGACTCGCTGGCGCCGGTCGCCCAGCGCCTGGGCGAGTTGCTGGGCCGTGAAGTGCCGCTGGTCGCCGACTGGGTGGACGGCGTGCAGGTGCAGCCCGGCCAGGTCGTGATGCTGGAGAACTGCCGCGTGAACCCCGGCGAGAAGAAGAACCAGCCTGAATTGGCGCAGAAGATGGCGCAGCTCTGCGACATCTACGTCAACGACGCCTTCGGCACCGCGCACCGCGCCGAGGGCACGACCTACGGCATCGCCGAATACGCGAAGGTGGCCTGCGCCGGTCCGCTGCTGTCGGCCGAGATCGACGCCATCACCCAGGCGCTGGCCGCGCCGAAGCGCCCGCTGGTCGCCATCGTGGCGGGCAGCAAGGTGAGCACCAAGCTGACCATCCTGCAAAGCCTGGCCAAGAACGTGGACGGCCTGATCGTGGGCGGCGGCATCGCCAACACCTTCATGCTGGCGGCAGGCCTCAAGATCGGCAAGAGCCTGGCCGAGCCCGACCTGCTGGGCGAGGCCACCGCCGTGATCGAGGCCATGAAGGCGCGCGGCGCCGAGGTGCCGATCCCCACCGACGTGGTGGTCGCCAAGACCTTCGCCGCCGACGCGCCGGCCACCGTCAAGGCCGCCACCGACGTGGCCGACGACGACCTGATCCTGGACATTGGCCCCGAGACCGCCCAGCGACTGGCCGCGCAGCTCAAGGCCGCCGGCACCATCGTCTGGAACGGCCCGGTGGGCGTGTTCGAGTTCGCGGCGTTCGAGAACGGCACCAAGGCCATCGCCCAGGCGATCGCCGAATCGCCCGCCTTCAGCATCGCGGGCGGCGGCGACACGCTGGCCGCGATCGCCAAGTACGGCATCGAGAAGGACGTGGGCTACATCTCCACCGGCGGCGGCGCTTTCCTGGAAGTGCTGGAAGGCAAGACGCTGCCGGCCTTCGAGATCCTGCAGAAGCGCGCCAACGGCTGAAAGCATTTTTCAAGCCAAATCGGCCCCTGGCGCCTACTCCACCGTGGTAAGTAGCTATCAAAAAAAGAGCGCCCGGCATGATGCCACGGCGCTCTTTTCGCAGGGGGACGAGGGCCCGGCCGAGGCGCCGGCCCCGGGTGTCAGAACGACACGGTGGAGGATATCTTGAAGGTGCGGGGCGCGCCCGGCATGACGAACCCGTCGCCGAAGGTGCCGATCCAGTACTTCCGGTCGGTGGCGTTCTCCACGCTGGCATTGAAGCGCACCGGCGTAGCGCCGAACTGGGTGGCGTAGCTCGTGGTCAGGTCCAACCGTCTCCAGGAGGGCAGGCGCAGGCGGTTGCCGGAATCGGTCCACTGCGAGCCGGTATACACCACGCGCCCGCCCACCTTCAGGCCCTGCACGGGCGTCTGCCAGTCGGCGCCGATCCGCATGCGCCACTCGGGCGTGCCGAAGGTGTCCTTGCCGGTGTTGCGCTGCTCGGAGCGGATGTGGGTGATGCCGCCCAGCACCGACACCGTCTGCGCGACCTGGCCGTACATGCTCCATTCCACGCCGCGCAGGCGTTGCTCACCGTCCTCGACCAATGCGGCCGGGGCCGTGCCGGTGAACGAGGGCCGCTTGATCTGGAAAGCGCTCAGGGTGTGCGTGACCGCACCCGTCTGCCCCTTCACGCCCAGCTCGAACTGCTGGGTCGCCCTGGGCGCCAGCGTCTCGCCCTGGTTGGCATAGCCCACGCCCACCACCTGGCCCGGCTCCAGCCCTTCGGTGTAGTTGCCGAACAGGGAGAGGCGGTCGCCCCATGGCCGCACCACGGCGGCGACCATGGGGGAGAAGCGGCTTTCGTTGTAGCCCGACAGCGGCATCTTCACCGTCTGGTAACGGCCACCCACCGTCAGCAGCACCGCCTCGTCGGCGAAGGCCATGGTGTCTGCCACGGCGAGCGAGCGGAAGTCGTTCTGGGTGGTGTAGCTCTTGAAGGTGGGCGCGGACGGGAAGATCGGCGTCACCGGGTCGTACATGTTGGTGGTGTAGCAGTAGTTGCAGGCGGTGTTGTAGGTGCCTTCCTTGTGCTTGAGGATGTTGGCCGACAGTTGCAGGCGGTGGTGCACGGTGCCGGTGGTCAGCTTGCCGATCACCCCGGCTTCGGCCGTGCGGCGCTCGGACCGGGTGTGCACGTGGTAGATCGCACCGCGCGTGGTGCCGTCCGCACGGGTGACGAAGGCGCGCGTGCCGAACAGCAGGCCCTGGCCATCGGCCTCGGAGCCGCCCAGGGCCAGGTAGCCCTGCCAGTCCGGCGTCAGGTCGAATTCGGCGCGCGCGAGCACGCCGCTGTTGTCGTATTCGCCGTGCGTGCCGCGGAACATGTTGGTGTCGCCGCGCGGCGGGGCCAGCAGGTAGCCCACGCCCGGAATCGAGGCGATGCCCAGGAAGTTGAATATCCCAGGGCTGCCGTTGTCGATCTTGTTCACGCTGTTGTAGAGGTCCAGCGAAAAGCGCGCGCGGTCGCCCAGGTAGTCCAGCCCCAGCGCGCCGACGCGGCGGGTCTGCTTCTCGTCCCTGGCACCCATCTCGCCGTTGCCGTACACGCCGTTGAATCGCAGCCCCAGGCGTTTTTCTTCGCCGAAGCGCTTGCCCACGTCGGCATGGGCCTGGAAGTAGGAATGGGTGCCGTAGGTGAGCGTCAGGTCGGCGATGGGCTGCGCCAGCGCGCGCTTGGTGACCATATTGACGGTGCCGGCCACGCTGGAGAGGGGCGGCATGCCCGACAGCAGCACGTTGGGGCCGCGCAGCACCTCGATACGCTCGAACATCTCGACCGGCACCGCGTTGGCCGGTGCGATGCCGTACAGGCCGTTGGTGGCGATGTCCATCGCCGTCATGTCCAGCCCACGCAGGTTGAAGTTCTGCAGCAGGTGGTTTTTGTTGGTGGTGAAGACGACCGCGGAATCGTTCTCCAGCACGTCCTGCAGCGTGAGGGCCGACCAGTCCTCGGCCAGTTCGCGGGTGTAGGCGTTGACGTGGACCGGCGCATCCATGATGGAGGTCGCGCCCAAGATGCCCAGGCGTGCGCCCGAGGCGGCCTTGTGGCCCGCCGCGCGCACGGGCAGGTCTTCGCGCTCGTACTTGCTGCGCACGTTGACCTGCTCCAGCGTGGCGGTAGCGGTTGGGGGGGGCGCGGTGGCAGCGCCCGAGTCCTCTGCCGGAGCGGTCTGCGCCGCCAGGGAGGCGCTGAAAGCCAGCAGCGCGAGCGCGATGGGCGCGGGCCGGAGGGCGTGACGATGGAAGCTGGTCTGTGTCATGGCTTGGGACGATGGTGGTGGAAATGAGAAGGGGTGCCCTCGGCCGGCTCGGCCCGGTGCCGGCGGGACAGCCATGCGAAGAACAGCGCCGACAGGCCGCACAAGGCACCCAGCAGAAAGCCATCCGGAACGGGGTCCAGCAGCACCGCCAGCGGCACCAGCGCGTTGCAGGCTGCCGTGAACCACAGCAGGCCGGGCGCGGCGCCTGCGGTTCCGCGCCACAGGGCCCAGCCGATGCAGCCGCAGAACAGCGTGTAATAAGCCCCCTGGTGCAGCGTGTTCAGATCGTCCAGGTAGGGCGCCAGCCAGCGCGCGAGCGCCAGGGTGGCCGGCAATGCGGCGGCGCACCCCAGGCACACCCCCGCGGTGAGGGCGGAGACGACGCGCACGTGGCGAGGGCGCGTCACGGCAGGCCCGTCCTGCGGTTTGCGGGCGCGCTTGGTGCGGGTCTCTATCCAGAGCAGGTTGCCGGTATAGAAAAGCAGCGCGCCGGACAGCCCGAGCGCCACGTACAGCAGCCGCACCGTGTCACCGCCATAGCTGCCGAAATGCAGCGAGAAGAGGCTGTTCAGCACGGCGGTCGATGCATGGCCGCTTTCGCCGGGCAGATAGGTGCGGTCGTAGATCTGGCCGGTTCCGAGGTGCACGAACGCCAGGCCGTAGCGGGACGCGCGCTGGAAGTGCCGCTCGTCGCTGCCGACCACCAGCGCGGTGGTGCCGGTGGGCTGCACGACATAGTCCAGCCCCACGGGTCGGAACTGCGGGGCTTGCGCCAGCACGCGTTCGCGAATCGCGCTGGGCGGCAGCCAGTGGTTTCGATCGACTGACGCCGGCGGCGGGGTGCTGTCGCGCGCGACGGTGGCGCGCAGGCCGTCCTGGTAGATGAACTTGTCCTGGGCCAGATAGACGATGTCGTGCAGGCCGAACACGGCCGCGCTCAACGCGATCACCAGGTGGAACGGCAGGCTCGCCACGCCCAGCAGGTTGTGCACGTCCAGCCACATGCGCTTGAGGTTGCGGCCCAGGCGCAGATAGAACAGGTCTTTCACCAGCGACGGCAGAAGGATGACGACGCCCGACACCAACGCCAGCCCGTAGACCAGGGACACCAGGCCGATCAGCGGTTCGGCCACCTCCAGCGGAACGGGCAGGCCGCCCTTGCGGTGCAGGTAGTCCACGAAGTTGCCGCTGGTGTCTCCTTCGTCGGGCCGGGCCAGGCGCTGGAGCCTGCCGTCCTCACCGAGTTGCCACCAGACGGCGGGCTCGCCGCGCGGCACGTGCGCCAGCGCGGGCTGGGCGTTGTCGGAGCCGGGCCAGCGCAGGCGCACGCGGCCCTTCGCCTGCGGATGGGCGGCGAAGAAGGCCGTGACCAGTGCGTCGCCGTCGTCGCTCAGCGCACTGGAGGCGGGGGGTGGCGGCTGCGTCCAGCGGGTGATCTCGGCTTCCAGCATGGAGAAAGCGCCTGCATAGAAAGCGATGAACAGCACCAGCCCGCAAAGAATGCCCACCCAGGTATGCACTGCCAGGTAATCGCGCAGGGTCTGCTTCTTCATTGGAGCACCCTCCACGCCGCAAAGGCCGCGGCATTAGCCAGCAGAAACATGCCCAGGCACTGCGCCCGGCTTCGCGCCATGAATGCGACACACAGCAAAGCGCCCCAGAGCAACGTGGCCAGCCACATGGAAATCTGGTCGCGCACGGGCATGAAAGCGGGCAGCCAGCCGCCGTACGTCAGCAGCCAACTGAGCCACAGCGCCAGCGGAAAACCCAGCAACAGGCCTGCGACGCCCTTGAACAGAAGGTGGCGAGGGGCATCGTCGCCGGCTTGCCCCCGGCTCATCGCCCTGCCCCCTGGGCGCTGCGGCGCCGTGCGGCCTGCACATAGCTCAGGGCCGGCAGCGACAACATCGCCACGCCCAGCACCAGCGCCACCGACGTCCCCCAGCCCAGGCCGCTTGACCTTGTCTGCCAAACGGCCAGCAGCAGCGCCGCCCAGCCCAGCAGCGTTCCGCGCCAGCCTCTCAGGCGGCCTTCCGCCCGCGCCGTCGCGCACAGCCACAACCAGCCGCACGCAGCAGCCAGCAACGCACCCATCCACATGACAACCCACCCGATTGAATACGAATTATTCGCAATTATAGGCGCACGCCATTGGGCAGGATGAAGCGCGCGTCATCGACGGCCCGCACCGGCGCGAGGGGGATTGGTCAGCCGAAGAGGTAGGTGCCGCCCGTCCAGGCCAGATAGCCCAGCACGCTGAAGTAGACGACGCTGAGCGCCAGGCCCAGGTAACCCAGCAGCACGAACAGGCCGTCGCGCTGCAGCAGCCCCACGGCCAGCAGCAGGATGCCCACGGCCGGCGCGGTGTTGGAAAACGGAATGGGCCCCAGGGGCGCCATCAGCAGCAGGCCGCCGAAGACGATGGCCGCGCAGTTCACGCGCCGCAGCGCACCGGCCGTCAGGGCCGGCCAGCGGGGCCGCAGCCAGTGGTCGACGCGGCCCACCAGGCCCGCGCCCTTGCGCAGCACCGGCACCAGCCGGGCGGTGTTGAGCGGGCGGTCGAGCACGCGGCGCGGCAGCCAGGGCAGGCGGTTCATGAAGAGGGCGCCGGCCAGCAGCACGATGGCCGCGCCGAAGACAGTGGACACGCCCGGGATCGACACCGGAATGAGGAACGGCAGCGTGGCCAGCGCGCAGACCAGCAGCATGCCCTCGCGCCCGCTGCGCTCGATCATCGTGCGCAGGGTGACGCTGTCGCCCGGCGTGCGCTCGATCTCGTCGATGAGCGAGGCCAGCAGCGCGCTCAGCATGGCGTGCACTGACGGCGCAGGCGGCGCAGGCGGCGCAGGCGGCACAGGCGGCACAGGCGGCGCGGGCAGCCCCGGCGGTGCTGGGCGAATGGGGCGCGGCGCAGGGGGCTGAAGGGCATGGCGGCCATTCTGCCGACCACCGGCCCGCGGCCTGCCGCAAACCCCCGCGTGCCGCAGGCCCACCGCCCGGCGGGCGCAGCGGTTGCCACGGCAGGCGGCCCCTACAATTTGCGCATGACTTTCACCGACAAGCTGCGCGGCGCGACCGCGCAGAACGATTCCCTGCTGTGCGTGGGACTGGACCCGGAACCGCAGCGCTTTCCCGACCACCTGCGGGGCGACGCCAGCAAGATCTACGACTTCTGCGCGGCCATCGTCGATGCCACGGCCCACTTGGTCAACGCCTTCAAGCCGCAGATCGCCTACTTCGCCGCGCACGGCGCCGAAGACCAGCTCGAACGGCTGATGCGCCACATACGCGCCACGGCGCCGCAGGTGCCGGTGATCCTCGATGCCAAGCGCGGCGACATCGGCTCCACCGCCGAGCAGTACGCCCGCGAGGCCTTCGAGCGCTACGGCGCCGACGCGGTGACGCTCTCGCCCTTCATGGGCTTCGACTCCATCGCGCCCTACCTGGCCTACCACGGCAAGGGCGCCATCCTGCTGTGCCGCACCTCCAACCCCGGCGGCGACGACCTGCAGGCGCAGCGCCTGGCCAGCGTGGACGGCCAGCCGCTGCTGTACGAACACATCGCCCGGCTGGCGCAGGGCCCCTGGAACACCAATGGCCAGCTGGGCCTGGTGGTGGGCGCCACCTACCCGGCCGAGATCGAACGCGTGCGCGCCCTGGCGCCCACCGTGCCGCTGCTGATCCCCGGCGTGGGCGCCCAGGGCGGCGACGCGGCGGCCACCGTGCGCGCCGGGCTGCGCAGCGACGGGCCGATCATCGTCAGTTCGTCGCGTGCGGTGCTGTATGCCTCGGCAGGCGCCGACTTCGCCGCCGCCGCGCGCACGGCGGCCGAAGCCACGCGCGACGCGCTCAACGCCGCACGGCGCTAGGCGCCCACCCGCGCACCGCCGCCCATGCAGCTGAAGTGGCTGGACGACTTCCTGGTGCTGGCGGCGGAGCGCAGCTTCACCCGCGCGGCCGAGCTGCGCCATGTCACCCATCCCGCCTTCGGCCGCCGCATCCGCGCGCTGGAAGCCTGGGCCGGCACGCCGCTGGTCGAGCGCGATGGCGGCGGGCCGGTGCGGCTCACGCCCGCCGGCCAGGCGTTCGTCGAAACGGCCGGGCAGATGGCGCGCAACCTCGCGCAGTCGCACGGCGAGCTGCAGGCCATTGCCGGACGCCAGGCCCGCACCGTCACGCTGGCCACGGGCCGCACGCTGTCGCGCACCGTGGTGGCCGACCTGCTGGTGCGCCTGCGCCCGCAGCTGGGCGACGGCGAGCTGCGCATCATCACGCGTTCGCTGGCGGCGGCCGTCGATGAGCTGCAGCGCGGCGAGGCCGACTTCTCCCTCATCTACCACCACCCCACGCTGGTGGTGCCGCTGGACGCGCGCCAGTTCGCGCACCTGACCGTGGCGACCGACCGGCTGGTGCCGCTGGCCCGCGCCGACGCCTCGGGCGCGCCGGTGTTCCGCTTCGGCGCGGCCGGCAGCGACGCAGCAGCAGCCGCCGCCGTGCCCTACATCGCCTACAGCCGCAGCCTGGCGCTGGGCCGGCTGGTGGAGGACCACCTGGCCAACCACCGGGCCGCCCCGCGCCTGAAGCAGCTGGTGGAATGCGATTCGCCCGACGCGCACCTGGAGTATGCGCTGCGCGGGTTGGGCGTAACGTGGCTGCCGTGGTCCATGGCGCATGCCGAAACGCAGGCGGGCCGGCTGGCCCTGGCCGGCGACAGGCGCATGGAGATCCGGTTCGACGTGCGCATGTACCGCCCCAAGCGCCGGCTGGGGCCGCTGGCCGAGGCGCTCTGGGCGCAGATGGCGCGGCGTTGAGGGGCTGGGCCCCGCTCGGGTTCCCATCAGCGAACCGGTTCTCCGTCAGCCCGTGAACCCGGACGCCCCGAGCCGCCGGAAGGGTCCGCCAGCCGCCCCGGACGAAGCGTTTTCCACAAGCCGGCACGGAACGGGCGCGACCGCCGTTCCCCTGCGCAAACAGCACCAGCCCGTGCCGTTTCGGCACCATGTTGCGGCGCACCCCTTCGCACAATCGGCCGCATCGCCTTCCCCTTCACGGAAACTCCCATGCGCCCCAACCTCGCTCCCTTCTCCTCTTCCCGGGTGGCCTTCGCCGCACGCCGCCACGCGCTGGTCGCGGGTGCCGCCGCCGCGCTGCTGCTGGCCGCTGCCCCACCCGCCTCGCTGGCGCAGCAGCCAGCTGCGGGTGCCTACCCGGTCAAGCCGATCACCATTGTGGTGGGCTACCCGGCGGGCGGCAGTACCGACCTGATGGGCCGGCTGGTGGGCACCGAGCTCGCCAACCGCCTGGGCCAGCCGGTGGTGATCGAGAACATCGGCGGCGCGGGCGGCGCCATCGGTGCGCAGAAGGTGGCCAGCGCCCCGGCCGACGGCTACACGCTGCTGGTCGGCGCCAGCAACGAGATCGCCATCAACAAGCTGGTGACCAAGAAGGTCAAGTACGACGTCAAGGATTTCACCGCCATCGGGCTGGTGGGCACGCAGCCGATGGTGCTGGTGGCCTCGCCCGGCGCCGGCGTGAAGAACGCGGCCGAGTTCGTGCAGAAGGTGTCGGCCAACCCGGGCAAGTTCAGCTACGGCAGCTCGGGCGTGGGCACGGCGCTGCACCTGACCGGCGAGATGGTCAAGGAACAGGGCAAGCTGTTCATGACGCACATCCCCTACCGCGGCGTGGCGCCGCTCACCAACGACCTGCTGGGCAACAACCTGGAGTTCGGCGTGTTCGTGCTCTCCAGCGGCCTGCCGCACATCAAGAGCGGCAAGGTGGTGGCCCTCGGCACGACCGAGGCCAAGCGCTCGGCCATCACGCCCGACATCCCGGCGCTGGCCGAATCGCCCCAGTTCAAGAACGTGGACATCAACATCTGGTTCGCGCTGATGGCCCCGGCCAAGCTGCCCGCGCCGGTGTACGACAAGCTGAAGAAGGCGCTGAACGAGACGCTGCAGTCGCCCGAATTCCGCAAGAAGATGGAAGCCGCCGGCTCGGTGGTGTCGTCGCCCACGGTGGATGCCGACAAGTACATCGCCGCCGAGGTGGCCAAGTACCAGAAGATCGTGCAGTTCGCGAAGATCGAGGAGTAAGCCCGCATGACCGCAGCTGCTGCACCCGCCCTGCACTTCGCCCTGCCCGCGCCCGACATCGCCGCCTGGCGCGCCGGCAACACCGGCACCGAAGGCGTCTGGCGATTCGACAGTGGCCGGCCCGGCCGCCACGTGATGATCAGCGCCCTGGTGCACGGCAACGAGCTGTGCGGCGCCTGGGCGCTCAAGGGCCTGCTGGAGGCCGGCGTGCGCCCGCAGGCCGGCACGCTGACGCTGGCGTTCTGCAACCTGGCCGCGTTCGACCGCTTCGATGCGGCAAACCACGACGCCTCGCGCTTCGTCGACCAGGACATGAACCGCCAGTGGAGCGACGACCGCATCGACGCGGGCGACACGCAGGAACGCCGCCGCGCCGCCGCGCTGCGCCCCTTCGTGCAGCAGGCCGACTGGCTGCTGGACCTGCATTCCATGCACGAGCCCTGCGCGCCGCTGTCGCTCACCGGCATGCCGCCGCGCAACCGCGCGCTGGCCCGCACCCTGGGCGCTCCGGCGCATGTGGTGATCGACGCCGGCCACAAGGACGGCACCCGCATGCGCGACTACGGCCGCTTCGGCCTGCCGGATGGTGCGGCGGGTGGCGAAGCCGGTGACGCCTGCTCGCTGCTGATCGAATGCGGCTTCCACGGCGACCCGGCCAGCCGCGGCGTGGCGCAGGACCAGTGCGTGCGCTTCCTGGTGGCGGCCGGCACCCTGCAGGCCGCCGAGGCCGAGCGCCTGCTGCCCGGCTGGCGCCAGCCCGACGCTCCCGTGCAATGGGCGCTGGAAGTCACCGGCCCGGTGGTGGCGCAAAGCGAGCACTTCCGGTTCTCCGAGCCCTTCACCGGGCTGGAGGTGATCGCCCGCGCCGGCACGGTGATCGGCTGGAACGCCGCCAGCGCCGCCAGCGCCGCCGAGGCGCAAGGCGGCGGCGGCGAGCCGGTGACCACGCCGTACGACGACTGCGTGCTGGTCATGCCCTCCACCCGCCAGGCCCGCGCGGGTGTGACGGTGGTGCGCTTCGCCCGGCGCTCGCCGCTCTGAGCGTCCCTCCGATCGCCGCTGTGATCGCCCCTCCGATCGCCGGCCTCGCGCGGTCTGCTATGGGTTTTGTAGCTGTCGGCGCTCCATCCATGGGCGCCAACGGCCCAAAACACCGTTGAATCACCCTCGGCGGCCCCGCCCCGCCAGCCAGCGCGGCCCCAGCACCACGCAGGCCAGCGCCATCACCACGAAGGCCACGCCCGCCCATTGCCAGGGCGAGATCACCTCGCCCAGCACCAGCGTGCCGGCCGTCAGCCCCACCACCGGCACGCCCAGGCTGAACGGGGCCACGCGGTTGGCGGGGTGGCGCGTCAGCAGCAAAGTCCAGAGCCCGTAGCCGCCGATGGTGGCCACCCAGCCCAGGAACAGCGCCGCGCCCCAGCCCGCCAGGGGCAGCGCGGCCCAGGTGGCCGGCTGCAGCCAGCGGGCGGCGTCGGCGTCGGCCCAGGCCGACAGCGCGATGAACGGCAGGATGGGCACCAGACAGCTCCAGCCGACGAAGGCCAGCGGGTCGTAGCCCGGCGACTGCTGCTGTGCGCGCCGCACCACGATGTTGGACGCCGCCCACGACGACGCACCGCAGAGCGCCAGGCCCACGCCCAGCACCGTCACGTCGCCCGCGCTGGCTCCCGGTGAGGTGAAGTGCAGCCCGAAGCACGCGAGCCCGATGGCCGCCAGCCCCATGCCGATCACCAGCGGCCGGCCGGGCCGCTCGTGCAGCAGCAAAAAGGCCCAGAGCGCGGTGAAGAACACCTGCGTCTGCACCAGCACGCTGGCGAGCGCCGCCGTCAGGCCCACGTGCAGCGCCAGGAACACCATGCCGAACTGGCCCACGCCCTGGAACAGGCCGTAGAGCAGCACCCAGCGCCAGTGCACGGCCGGCGGCCGCACGAAGAACACCAGCGGCAGCGCCGCGCACAGGTAGCGTGCGGCCCCCAGCTGGAACGGCGTGAAATAGCGCAGCCCCCACTTCATCACCACGAAGTTGACGCCCCAGATGGCGACCACCACCAGCGCGGCCACCAGGTCGCGCGCGGGCAGCGGCGCGGGCGCGGCGCGGTTCATGGCCGGCTCCGGCAGGGGGGCGCGGAGCGGTTCGGAACGGGCGAGCAGGCGGTGAGACAGGGCATGGGCAGCGGCACGGCGACGCGAGAGCGGCGACGTGAAAGAAGGGGGAGCGTGGCGGCCCGGCGGGCCGTGGGGCGGGGAGCAGGAATTA
>Ga0308157_10006070_pt1 | contig 14676 bp, 13 predicted proteins | sample PhyBR1_FD_201035 | JGI IMG/M metagenome (GOLD analysis project Ga0308157, IMG submission 201035) | Phyllosphere microbial communities from UC Gill Tract Community Farm, Albany, California, United States - DLSLB.R1 | ecosystem: Host-associated > Plants > Phyllosphere > Unclassified | place: USA...
TATAGAAACAGATGAATTATTTTTAAAATATGAACAAGAATACCTGAAAACAGGTAACTCTGAAGATGGACGTAATTACGAACTTGCCAATAAAAATTTTTATTCTAAGTTTAATGATTATAAACAGAGAAATAAATTTCAAAAAAGTAAGAATAAAGAAAGTTGGTTAAGTAAAAATGTATCTAAAACTGAATTTGGTTCTGCAAACGAAGCATTACAAGCATATAAGGATATGGTTGAATTAAGTACGTTAATTAGAGATAGAAATAATGCTATTCAGGAGATTATAAATGAGCTTTTGAAAAAATATGATGAAACCCTTATATGGGAAACATTGCAAACAAGGCTTAAGGTTAAAATGAAGAATAAAAAAGAGGAACTTTAGTTCCTCTTTTTTATTCTTCATTTGCATCATTTTCGTTGTATTCCGGATATAGAAAATTATTATATGGAAAACGGCTTATGTGAATTTTTCTTACAGCTTCATACACCTTCTGACGTAATTCTTCAAAATTTTTCTTCTCGGTTGCAGAAATAAACACACTGTTGTTTTCGCCCACTTTACTCATCCAAGTTTTTTTCCATTCGTTAATGGAATAATGTTTTGAAGTTCGTTCAGTCATTAAATCTTCTTCATCAAAATTTTCAGCTTTGTAGGCATCAATCTTATTAAAAATCATAATAGTGGGTTTATCATCACTTTTAATATCCTTAAGGATTTGATTAACAGATTCTATATGATCTTCAAATTCAGGGTGAGAAAGATCAACAATATGTAACAATAAATCTGCTTCTCGGACTTCATCTAGCGTAGATTTAAATGACTCAACCAACTGTGTAGGTAATTTTCTGATAAAACCAACAGTATCTGACAATAAGAAAGGAAGATTCTTAATTACTACCTTGCGAACTGTGGTGTCTAATGTGGCAAATAATTTATTTTCAACAAAAACCTCGCTTTTGCCAAGGGCGTTCATTAGGGTAGATTTCCCTACATTGGTATATCCTACTAAAGCAACACGTACCATTGCCCCTCGGTTACTGCGTTGCACTGCCATTTGTCTGTCAATGGTGCGTATTTTTTCTTTCAGTAAAGCAATACGGTCACGTACAATACGGCGGTCGGTTTCAATTTCTGTTTCACCGGGACCACGCATACCAATACCTCCGCGTTGGCGTTCTAAGTGTGTCCACATACCGGTTAATCTAGGTAATAAATATTGAAATTGAGCCAGTTCAACTTGCGTACGTGCATACGAGGTCTGTGCCCGTTGAGCAAAAATGTCTAAAATTAAATTGGTCCGGTCTAAAACCTTGCAATCAAGTTGTCGGGCTAAATTTTTTTGTTGGGCAGGTGAAAGTTCATCGTCAAAAATAACCGTGTCAATTTTATTTTCTGTAATATAAAGCTCAATTTCTTCTAATTTTCCGGTACCTACAAATGTTTTAGGATTGGGTTTGTCCATTTTTTGTGTGAATCTTTTTATGACTTCACCACCTGCAGTTTGCGTTAAAAACTCTAGCTCATCTAAGTATTCTTGTAATTTCTCTTCTGATTGTTGTTGAGTGATTATTCCTACCAAAATGGCTTTTTCGTATATTATTTCTTCTTTCTCTATCATTTAAAATCGATTAAATTCGTATTAGCAAATTTATTAAATAGCTTTTAATAGATTGTTGTAAATTGCCACGAGAATTGTTTTTTTTAAAAAATGAAAAAAATCTTGATTATATTAAATTAATATTGTTATTTTAGTAATTTCTTAACAGAGGGTAATTTTTTAGGAAATATTGCCTTAGTTATGATGGAAAAAAAATAAAATTATCTTTGTAAAAATTGAAAACATAAATTTGTCCTTATGAAAATAAATAAAAGTATTGTTGCGGTAGTTTGTATTCTCCTGGGAAGTTTAAAGGGGCTGGCACAACAAGATCCGCAGTACACACAGTATATGTATAATCAAAGTATAATAAATCCTGCATATGCTGGTATTAATGAGTATTTGTCAACAGGTGTTTTGTATCGGGCACAATGGGTGGGTATGGAAGACTCTCCAAAAACCGGAACCGTATTTTTACATACGCCGGTTGCCAAAAATTTAGGACTAGGTGTATCGTTTATCAATGATAATATTGGCCCAGTATCAGAAAACACTGCAAATCTTGATGTTTCTTATACCATTCGTTTAGGACAAGGACACAGTTTAGCATTAGGTGTTAAAGGAAGCGTTAGTATGATGAATATTGGTCTTTATAGTGATATTAACAATACACTGCCAGATCAAACAGATCCTGTTTTCGCTGAAGATAGCAGTAGCACTTTATTTAATGCGGGTGTAGGGGCATTTTATTTTACTAATAAGTATTACGCAGGTTTTAGTGTTGCTAACTTATTGCAAAATGCCTATTATGAAAAAGACAACCGAGTTTATGGTACCGATGTAGCGCATATGTTCTTAACAGGAGGATATGTATTTGATTTAAACAGAGAGTGGAAGTTAAAACCATCTACTATGTTGAAAATGGCTGTTGAATCACCGGTTTCTGTAGATCTATCTCTTAATTCATTATACGATGAAAAACTAGAATTTGGTATAACATACCGTTTACAAGATTCATTTGGAGCGATGGTAAATTACAGAATTACTCCAAAATTAAGAATCGGATACGCATATGATCATATAACTTCAGACCTTAATTATTCAACAAGTGGATCGCACGAAGTGATTGTTTTATTTGACATTTTCTACAAGAAAAAAGTTTCAAGTTCACCACGTTTCTTCTAATCTGCTAAATATATATTATGAAAAAAATATACTTATCACTTTTACTAGTAGCCTCTTTATACACCGCACAAGCTCAGAATACTGCTTTTATCAGCACTCCGCAAGAGCGCTTAAAACATGCGGATCAATTATTCAAAAGATATGAATTTGTTGAAGCTGTTGAGCATTATAAGAAATTAGTACGCGGTGAAAAAACAGATGATTATGTAGTTTTACAACTAGCCGAAAGTTATTATCATTTATTCAATACGGTAGAATCTGCAAAGTGGTATGCCAAAGCGGTAGAGTTAAACCCTAATCAAGACGCCGAGGTTTTTTATAAATATGCACAAATGCTAAAGGCAAGTGGACGATATGATAGTTCAAACAAAATCATGAAGAAATTTGCCGATTTAAAGCCCGAAGATTCACGTGCTATTGATTATTTACAAAATCCTGACTACATTCCTGCTTTAAGAAGCCAAGAAGCGTTGTTTACTTTTGAAGACAGTAGAATGAATAATTCACAGTTTTCAGATTTCGGAGGTATTTTAACCACAGATAACATTCTTTATTTTGCTTCGGCACGTGATGAATCGAAAAAGAAATACGGATGGAATGATCAGCCTTTCCTTAATGTATATGCAGCTACCTATGTTCCCGACGAAGAAAAATTCAAAGACATTAAACCTGTTGATGAGCTAAATACAAAACATCACGACGGACCAACAACAATTACTGCTGACGGGCAAACAATGTTTTTTGCAACAGAAAGTTTCCGTGGAGGGAAATATGAAAAAGATAAGAAAAACCGTTTAAAGAAAGGTAAAGTAAGCGTTTACCGAGCGAAATACAACGGAAAAAAATGGACGGATATTGAACCACTTCCATTCAATTCACCAGATTATATGGTAAGTAACCCTGCGGTTACACCTGATGGCAAAACACTTTATTTTGCATCTGATATGCCAGGAACGGTAGGCGATATGGATATCTGGAGAGTAGATTTAAATGAAGACGGAACATACGGAACACCCGAAAATATGGGAACCATTGTAAATACCGAAGGTCGCGAATCATTCCCGTTTGTTTCAGAAGATGGTAAGTTAATCTTTGCTTCAAACGCTCATAAAGGATTTGGAGGACTAGATTTATATATGTTTGATTTAACCGACCCAAATGCGAAAGTGCGCAACATTGGTGATCCAATCAACACGGCAAAAGACGATTTCCATTTGTCTTATTATCCTGAAAAGGGAATAGGCTTTTTATCAACAAACCGCGTAGGTCGTGATGATATTTACAAAGTGCGGCCGGTTTGTGTTACCGAAATGGTGATAACCGTAAAAGACCAGAAAACAGGGGCTATTTTAAAAGATGCACAGGTGGCTATTTTAGATTATGATAAAAATATCATAGAAACCCGCTTTACTGATGCCTACGGAATTGTACGTTATGATACCGATTGTAATAAAGTTTTTGCCTTGCAGGTAGAAGCCGAAGGTTATGAAAGCAAAGACGTTGAACTGCAAAAATGGGGTAATGGTAAATATCCTATTGATGTGGAGTTAAGACCAATTGAAATGATTGTAATTGACAAGAAAATCATCTTAGGCGATATCTATTTTGAATTCGATAAATTCAATATCACGCAACAAGGAGCGTTTGAGTTGAACAAATTAGTTCAAATCTTGCAGCGTAATCCAACAATGAAAATTAAAATTGAGTCGCATACCGATAATAAAGGAAGCGATGCTTATAACTTGAAATTGTCTGATCAACGAGCACAATCTACAATGCAGTATGTAATTTCAAAAGGAATTAGTCCTGCACGTTTAGAAGCACGTGGATATGGCGAAAGTTCTCCAAAAGTTGATTGCGGCGAAGGATGTACTCAAGAACAAGATGCAATTAATCGTCGTTCAGAGTTCTTAATCACTCAAGAATAATTTATAAACCATACCAGAAAAGACCTCTAAAATGAGGTCTTTTTTTATGCTATATGATTTTGGCACAGTAGTTGATATTCAATAAATAAAGAATTAAAACTAATAAAAAATGAAAATATTTAAATTCGCATTAATAGTAGCAGCCATACTAACCGCAGGTGTTGGTAATGCGCAGTACAGCAGTGGTAATGCAACTGTTGTGGCACAGAACTACGATATTTCTGATAATCTTGATTTGCAGGCAGTAGCATCTATTTTTGGCGAATCTAAAGATTTAGAAGATTTTGAACGCCGATTAAATGACCCGTCAACCCAAATATCAAATTTAGATTTAAATAACGATAATTACGTAGATTATTTACGTGTGGTTGAAGTAGGTGAAAGCGATGTTCGGGTAATTGTAATTCAAGCCGTTTTAGGTCAGGATATGTTTCAAGACGTAGCAACCATAGAAATGGAACGCCAACGTAATAAAACTGTTCAAGTACAGATTGTAGGTAACTCGTATATATACGGGCCAAATTATATTTATGAACCGTATTATTATACCACGCCGGTGTTCTTTGATTTGTTTTGGTTAACAACGTACCGTCCGTATTATTCACCTTGGTATTGGGGATATTATCCAACATATTATTCGTATTGGAGACCAATTCCGTCATTCAGATACCACCGTCATATCTATTCTCACATAGATCACAGAAACAGATATTCTTATACAGACAATCGCCGTTTGGTTCGTGCAGACCGTATGTACAGTAATGTGAGAGGAAATTCGTTAGAACGCCAAAAACCAAACCGTTCTTTTGTGAGCCGAAACGAAAATGTATCAAACCGAAGAGCATTGGAAACAAACAGAGGAACTACACGCTCTAACAGCTTACAGGCAACTGATCGTGTACGAACTGCTAATAGAACAGAAGGAGCTATTCAAAACAGTCGTGTTAATAATTCAAACAGAACTTCAACCATAAATTCTGGAAGACAGCGAGTGTCAAGTGAAGAATTTTCAAGAAGTCGATCAAACGTGAATTCGAATGTAAATCGTTCAGCAATTCAAACATCAAGAAATTCAAATTCAAGATTTAATTCGTCAACGATTAACAGGGGTACATCAAGTTCCAGAATAGAACGCTCTTCAAGAATATCTTCGCAACCAAGCAGAAGCATTAGTCAACCAAGCAGTTCACGTTCTTCTTCAAATATTTCAAGAAGTTCTGCGCCTTCAATGAGTCGTAGTTCAGCACCAAGTATGAGCAGGAGTTCTGCACCCTCAATGAGCCGAAGCAGTGGTTCAATGGGCGGAGGAAGAAGTTCATCTGGCGGAGGAATGACTCGTAGCGGTAGATAAAAAATCAGAAAAACAGGTGTAAGCCTGTTTTTCTATTTTAACAAAACGCCTTTTAAATTAGTTTCGGCAATGTCGCGTAATGCTTTTTTGTTTATGGTATTTGTTTTAAAAAGAAATTTTTTATCGAACAGTTTACCATTTAAAAAATAAGTAACCGAGAATTCGTTGTTTAATTGCAATACATTATTTTCTAACAATTCTATTTTTGTTTGGCTGTTGGCTGCAATTTTGTTAATGGCGTGGCGAAAAGTACCTGTTTTACGCTGTTCGTTATTCATCATTCCATAGGCACGTGAAACAATCAAAGCCATTTCTAAATCTTCATTGGTTTGGTTTATAAGGTAAACATACCAACTTTCTTCCTGAAAATCATCATTCCACTGTGGAATAGCGGCTAAAAAAACATTTTCCGATTTTGGAAATTCAATATCTTTTTTCATTTTAACAAATTAAAACTACAAAGTTAAAGTAATTTTTTAAGTTGTTTTGGGTTAAATAAAAGAAATAAAAAGTTGTTGGTTTATGTTTTAATTCATATATTGGTAAAAAGTTTTTCATAATTTATAGATTGGTTAGATGAATGATTAGCAGAGATGCTATGATAAAAAATCGCTCTAATTTTTAGAGCGATTTTTTTAAGTTTGGTTTTATTATGAAAAATAAAATCTGTTTTCTTATTTTTACACATTAAAGTACAGTATATTAAGTTTTTTGTGCTTGTTTATACTAAAAACTGTATTTTTTAGTTATTTAAAAAAATCATTCTATTGAAAACTGTTTTCTCTAAATACGCTTTTGTTTTGTTAATGCTGTTTATAGCCGTGGCTTGCTCTACTGAAAAAGCCGGTTTTATGAACAAAAAATTCCATGCTACAAATACTAAATACAATGTACTTTATAACGGTACCACAGCTTATAATCGTGGTGTAATGGAATTAAAAAAGAAATATGTTGACGATTTTTCGAACATTATAACCGTTGAACCTATTCAAAAAGACGAAAAAGCATTAATTATTACAGGAGAAACAGAAAAAAATCCACATTTTCAACGAGCAGAAGATAAAGCGGTAAAAGCAGCCCAAAAACACTCGATAAATATTGCTGGTAAAGAACACAATCCGCAAATGGACGAAGCTTATATGTTGTTAGGTAAAGCCCGTTATCAGGATTTGCGCTTTGTACCGGCAATTGAAGCGTTTAATTATATCATTCTAAAATATCCTGATAGCGACTTGTTTTACGACGCCTTGGTTTGGAAAGAAAAAACGAATTTAAAGTTAGAGTATTACGGTTTGGCGATCCAAAATCTTAAAAAGATTTTCAGAGATAGTGAAGAGGCAATGAAATCGCAAACAAAAGCCGATGCTTATGCAACCTTAGCACAAGGGTATATTCATTTAGAGCATTTAGATTCTGCTAAAATCCCATTGCAGCAAGCAATCAATTTGACAAATGATACCGACGAAAAAGCCCGATATACTTATGTTTTAGGACAATTAAACAGTAAAACCGGTCAAAAATCCGATGCGGTTAAAAACTTTCAAGATGTTATAGATTATAACCGAAGAATCTCACGCGCATTGGTGATTAACGCTCACGCCGAAAAATTTGCCAATCAGGATATAAGTGCTATAGACACCACTGCCTTTGTACGTCAGTATTTATCACTGTTAAACGACCGCGAAAACCGTGCGTATTCTGATGTTATTTTTCATCAATTGGGTGTTATGCATGAATCTTATGGTGTAAGCGATCGTGCTATTAAGGATTACAATATGTCGTTAAAAACCAACAAAAATAACGAATACATTAAGGTGGCAAACTATAACAAGCTGGCAAATATTTATTATCAGAAAAAGCAGTTCGAAACAGCCGGAATGTATTACGATTCCACAATGGTTTATATGAACCCGATGTCACGTGAATATGTTCAGGTGAAACGCAAAAGAAATAACTTGGTTGATATTGTACGTTACGAGCAAATTACCCGTAAAAACGACAGTATCTTGAGTTTAGCTGGGAAAGATGAATCGCTGCAAAAACAGGAAATAGAACAATTTATTGAAAAACTAAAAGCCGAAGATGCTAAAGCTCAGCAAGTTGCTTCTCAACAAAATCAGCAAATGCCGGGTACGGCACCAAGTACCAGCGCATCGTCAAGTTTTTATTTTTATAATAACGCTACGGTTCAACAAGGTATAAACGATTTTAATAAAAAATGGGGCAGTCGTCCGTTAACAGATAACTGGCGTTGGTCGTCAATTGCATCAAGCAGTGCGGCATCGGTTGTATCAAATACACAGCAGGAAAACGATACATTAAACAGTAATCAAACGGTATCAAATGCAAGTAAAACGGAAGATCCACGATACAGTGTTGATTTTTATCTGAAACAAGTTCCAACCGATAGTCTTGAGCTGAAAAATTTAAAAATTGAACGCGACAATGCGTATTATCAATTGGGATTATTGTACAGTGATCGTTTAGAAGAATACGAAGTAGCAGCCGGAAAATTAGAACATTTATTGGCAATTGATCCCGAAGTTGGTTTAATTGAACCTGCAAAATACCATCTGTATAAAATCTATCTGAAAACAGACCCTGCAAAAGCACAGGCCATGTTGGACGATTTAAAAACAAATCATCCAAATTCACGCTATACCCAAGTAGCCTTAAATCCAAATACAGCCGTTTCTGCCGAAGGTTCGCCGTTAGATGATTACAATAAAGTGTATCGTTTATATGCAAATGGCGCGTATTATGAAACTTTACAAGAATTGGATGCGAAAATACCTACGGTGATTGGCGATGGTATTGTAAGTAAATTTGAATTGCTAAAAGCAATGACTATTGGTAAATTACGCGGATTAGCTAATTACCGCGAAGCATTGGAATATGTAGCTTTAACGTATCCAACCACAAAAGAAGGAAAAGAAGCAGAACGTATTATTGCCAAAGATTTACCAAAATTGCAAAACCTAACTTTTAAACGCGATTTGTCTAAAAACATAAAAATGGTTTATACGGCAAGTTACCCTTTAACGGAAGAAGGGCAGGCGTTAAAAACAAAACTAGAGCAGTATGCGAACGATCGCCGTCATACCGGTTTAATTTTTAGTGCCGATATGTATAACGACAACACTATTTTCTTTGTACTGCATGGAGTAAAATCGGGGAATATTGCAAAATCGGCACAAATGTATCTTGAATTGGAATCGGAATACGGCATCAAATTAAATCCCGTATTGATAAGCACCGAAGATTATGCGGTGGTACTTATTAAGAAAAACTGGGAAGAATACATAAAAGAAGCCGGAAAATAAGATGCAGCCTAAAAAACCGGGTAACACAAGCAAATGGTTAATTCTTACATCGATTCCTTTTCAAATGGGGGCAACTATTTACTTGTTTTACAAACTGGGAAACTGGTTAGATAAAAAATATCTTATAGCGAATGAATGGGGCACAAAAAGTGTAACTTTGCTCGGAATTTTTGTGGCTTTGTATCAAGTCATCAGTCAGGTTAATAAATTAAATAAAAATGGGTAAAGCATTTCCGTATTTGGGTCAGTTGGTATTATTGTCGTTAATTACTTTAGGGCTGCACTTTTTGTATCATTCCATTACTAAAGAATTACCGTTATGGGACACGGCTCATATGCAGCTGTGGCAAATCTACGCCTTACAGTTTTTACTGTCGGCATTGGTGGTGGTGGCTGTGGTGGGTATTGGAAATTCAATGCCAAACAATTTAGGCTTTGTGTTTTTAGGGTTTTTAACATTAAAAATAGCAGCGAATTATTTAGTGTTGCGCCCTGTACTCAATGCCGGTAGCGATGCTAGTTTTTTTAAATATAATTTTCTGATCGTTTTCTTTCTTTTTATGATTTTTGATGTATATGTAACCTATCGTGTTTTAAATCAAACATATCCGTCTAAAAATAAATAAAGAAAAAAAGTTTAAATAGTTCTGTGCCGAAAGGATAATTATTGTATTTTTGCACAAAATTTTTGAAACGTAAAAAATTTAACCACGGTATGGTGACGATTAAAAAATCACTTCAATTATTAACAGCGGCTTTATTTGCCTTGATGCCTTTAGTGTCAAGTGCAGAAACTCCAGTTGTTTCGGTTCACGATTCATTGCAAACTGTTACTACAGAAACTGCACACGAAGCTCATGCTGAAGAAACAGATAAAGAGTTTATTCACAATTTTACACAACACCACTTAATGGATGATCATTTTTATTCGTTTTATGCGGATAAAGAAGCTCACAGACATTATGGTTTTGCATTGCCGGTTATCTTAATTGATAACGGACTAAAAATGTTTATGTCTTCAGAAGATTTTGTGTACAACGGTAAAGTTGTAGAAAACGGCGGGCAACATTATAAATACCATCACGGTAAAATCTACAAAACAGATGCTACAGGTGATTTGAAGTTAGATGAACATCATCACCCAACAGTTGAAAAACCTTTTGATGTGTCTATCACTAAAAACGTAACAGGTTTATTGTTAGCAACAATCTTATTGTTTTTAGGGTTTACCGCATTGGCCAAAACATACAAATCATCGCCAAACAACCTGCCAAAAGGTCTTGGTCGTGCGTTAGAACCATTGGTTATTTACGTTCGCGATGAAATGGCGCGTCCAAACATCGGCGATAAAAAATATAAAAAGTATATGCCGTATTTACTATCGGTTTTCTTTTTAATCTTCTTATTAAACTTATTAGGTTTAACACCGCTTGGTTTAAACGTAACCGGAAACATATCGGTAACCGTTTGTTTAGCGATTTTTACCTTTTTATATGTTAATTTTAGCGGAAACGCAGATTACTGGAAACACATTTTCTGGATGCCGGGTGTACCGGTTCCAATGAAGATTGTATTAATGCCTATTGAAATTTTAGGTATGTTCACAAAACCATTCTCTTTATTAATTCGTTTGTTTGCTAACATCACAGCAGGTCACTCAGTAGTAATGGGGTTAATTGCAGTGGCATTTTTAATGAAAGAAACATTATCAACGCCGGGTGCAGTAGGTGTATCATTCTTGCTAACAACATTTTTAACCGTGTTAGAAATTTTAGTAGCATTCTTGCAAGCCTTCATCTTTACAATGTTATCATCGTTGTTTATTGGTTCGGCAGTTCAAGAACACGATCACCATTAAGATATAACGTATTTTGAGTATTAAAATTTTGTTTAATTATATATAAATTCATTTATTATGACAATTCCAAATTTAGTTGGTGCAGGTTTAATCGTTATTGGAGCTGGTATCGGTTTAGGTAAAATCGGTGGTTCTGCAATGGACGCTATTGCTCGTCAGCCAGAAGCAGCAGGTAAAATTCAAACTGCAATGATCATCATTGGTGCATTATTAGAAGGTTTAGCATTCGGTGCTTTAATCTTAGGAGCTTAATTAAAAAAACAATATCTGTAACGGTTGGTTGCAGATATTGTTTAATTAAACAAAAATCAATTAGTATAAATTCATATTTTTTAAGATACAATGGACAAATTAATTCACGATTTTAGTTGGGGTTTATTCTTTTGGCAAGCTATTATTTTATTGGTGATCATTTTCTTATTAGGAAAATTTGCTTGGAAACCAATCGTTAATGCGTTAGAAGCCCGTGAAGAAGGTATAGCAGACGCTTTGGCTGCTGCTGAAAACGCTAAAAGAGAATTAACCAACTTAAAAGCAGACAACGAAAAGTTGTTAGCTGAAGCTCGCGCAGAACGCGATGTAATGTTGAAAGAAGCTCGTGAAATGAAAGATAAAATGATTGCTGAAGCTAAAGAAGAAGCTCAGGCTGCAGGTGCACATATGATTGCACAGGCACAAGCAACAATTCAAAGCGAGAAGAACGCAGCAGTTGCTGATATCAAAAATCAGGTATCTACCTTATCAATTGATATTGCTGAAAAATTGTTGAAAGGTCAGTTGGCTGATAAACAAGCACAAGAACAATTGGTGGAAACATTAGTAAACGATATAAAATTAAACTAGTACTACGTTATGACGGGAACAAGAGCAGCGGTAAGATATGCTAAAGCAATTCTTGACGTGTCTAACGCAAAAGGAAATGCAGATGTGGTAAGCACCGATATGAAAAACATATCAGATGCCATTTCACAAAGCAACGAGTTAAAGTTATTTTTAGAAAATCCAATAGTTAAAGGATCTTCTAAGTTGGCTGCATTAAACGAAATTTTTGCTTCGGCTAACGCAGATACTAAAAACTTATTTTCGGTTTTATTACAAAACAAGCGTTTAGATATTTTAGAAGCAATTGCTGTACAATTTGCCGTTTTATACGATGAATTAAAAGGAATTCAGGTAGCTTATGTAACAACAGCTAGTCCTTTAACGGCAGAGTTAGAAACGCAAATATTAGCAAAGATTAAACAAATTTCTGATAAAGAAGTTACAATTTTAAACGAAGTAAATCCTGCCATCATCGGCGGTTTCATCATTCGTTTAGGCGATACGCAGTTCAATGCCTCTATTGCAAACAAATTAAGTCAGTTAAAAAGAGAATTTAATAATTAAAATCACACACGTTTAACGTGATAAAATAGATAAAAATGGCAGAAATTAATCCTGCTGAAATTTCAGCAATTTTAAAGAAACAGTTATCTGGTTTTGGAACAGAAGCATCTGTAGAAGAAGTTGGTACCGTTTTAGAGATAGGAGATGGTATTGCACGCGTTCACGGATTAGCAAACGCACAGTATGGTGAGTTGGTTCAGTTTGAAAGCGGATTAGAAGCAATGGTACAAAACTTAGAAGAAGATAACGTTGGTATCGTTTTGTTCGGTCCTTCTACCGGGGTTAGCGAAGGTTCTATCGTAAAAAGAACTGGTCGTATTGCCTCTATCAAAGTAGGTGAAGGAATGTTAGGACGTGTGGTTGATACTTTAGGTAACCCAATCGATGGTAAAGGTCCTATCTCTGGTGAGTTATACGAAATGCCAATTGAGCGTAAAGCACCAGGAGTTATTTTCCGCCAGCCGGTAACCGAGCCAATGCAAACAGGTATCAAAGCAATCGATGCAATGATTCCGGTAGGTCGTGGGCAACGTGAGTTGGTTATTGGTGACCGTCAAACAGGTAAAACAACCGTTTGTATCGACACGATTTTGAATCAAAAAGAGTTTTACGATGTTGGTAAACCAGTATTCTGTATATACGTTGCTGTAGGTCAAAAAGCATCTACTGTAGCTAATATCGCAAAAACGTTAGAAGAAAAAGGTGCAATGGCTTATTCTATCATTGTTGCTGCAAACGCTTCTGACCCTGCACCAATGCAAGTGTACGCCCCAATGGCTGGTGCTGCAATTGGTGAGTATTTCCGTGACACGGGTCGTCCTGCATTAATTGTTTATGATGATTTATCTAAACAGGCGGTAGCTTACCGTGAAATGTCATTGATCTTACGTCGTCCACCAGGTCGTGAGGCGTATCCTGGAGACGTTTTCTACCTTCACTCTCGTTTATTAGAGCGTGCGGCTAAAGTAATTTCTGATGATGAAATTGCAAAAACAATGAACGATTTACCTGAATCGTTAAAACCAATAGTTAAAGGTGGTGGTTCATTAACTGCTTTGCCAATTATTGAAACTCAAGCTGGTGACGTTTCTGCGTATATCCCAACAAACGTAATTTCAATTACAGACGGACAAATTTTCTTGGAGTCTGACTTGTTCAACTCTGGTGTACGTCCGGCAATCAACGTGGGTATTTCAGTATCTCGTGTAGGTGGTAACGCGCAAATTAAATCAATGAAAAAAGTAGCCGGTACATTAAAATTGGACCAAGCACAGTTCCGTGAATTAGAAGCTTTCGCGAAATTTGGTTCTGATTTAGATGCTGCTACCATGAACGTAATTGAGAAAGGTAAACGCAACGTTGAAATCTTAAAACAAACAGTTAACGATCCTTATACTGTAGAAGATCAAATTGCGATCATTTATGCTGGTTCTAAAAACTTATTACGCAACGTTCCTGTTGAAAAAGTAAAAGAATTTGAAAAAGAATTCTTACAAGTATTAAATTTATCACACCGTGATACATTGAATGCCTTGAAATCAGGAAACTTGTCAGACGAAGCTACAGCTACATTAGAAAAAGTAGCAAAAGAAGTATCGTCTAAATACTAATAAAAGTATAGAGTAGTTAGTATTGAGAATCTAGATTTCTAAGTTCTCAATACTAATATCTAATTTCTTTGTCTTAATTCAATTAAAATGGCAAACTTAAAAGAAATACGTAACAGAATCAATTCGGTATCATCTACCATGCAGATTACTTCTGCCATGAAAATGGTTTCGGCTGCAAAATTAAAAAAGGCACAAGATGCTATTACAGCAATGCGTCCGTATGCAGAGAAATTAACCGAATTAATTCAGAACATAAGCTCAACATTAGAAGGTGATGCTGCTGGTGTTTACGCAGAACAACGTGAAGTTAACAAGGTATTATTGGTTGTAATTACATCAAACCGTGGTTTGTGTGGTGCTTTTAATGCAAATGTAATTAAAACAACACGCACGTTGATTGATACAACTTACGCAGGTAAACAGGTTGATGTATT
>Ga0308157_10006072_pt1 | contig 14674 bp, 14 predicted proteins | sample PhyBR1_FD_201035 | JGI IMG/M metagenome (GOLD analysis project Ga0308157, IMG submission 201035) | Phyllosphere microbial communities from UC Gill Tract Community Farm, Albany, California, United States - DLSLB.R1 | ecosystem: Host-associated > Plants > Phyllosphere > Unclassified | place: USA...
AATTGGGGTTGATTTATGACGTAATGGTCAATACTGATTTGGAAGTAAAAATCCTTATGACACTAACATCTCCAAACTGTCCAGTTGCTGAGAGTTTGCCAAGAGAAGTAGAAGAGAAAATTAAATCTATTGAAAATGTCAAAGATGCCGAAGTAGAAATCACTTTTGATCCGCCTTGGAGCAAAGATTTAATGAGCGAAGAAGCAAAATTAGAATTAGGAATGCTATAAAAATTTGTTTCAGGTTTAAAGTTTCAAGTTCACAAAACCTGAAACTTTAAACTTTAAACCACAGTATAGATGGAAGAAATTATAAATAAAGTAGCCAATAGTGTCTTAGAAGTATTTGATTTGGAAGACTATTATCCCAAAGGAGTTCGTACGCAAATCGATATTTCCCAATGGCTTTATGATGGTTTTTTGTTAAAGGAAAAAGACTTTAGAGAACAGTTGAATAATCAAGATTGGTCGAAATACCAGGATCAATATGTTGCTATAGACTGTAGCACGGATGCTATCATCCCAAGATGGGCTATGGCCCTGGTTACTATGCATCTGGCTCCTTTTGCAAAAAAAATAACTAATGGTTCTATTGAAGACTTGGATGCGTCCTTATATGAAGAACTACTTCCTACAATTGATTATACTACGTATCAAGACAAACCAGTAATCATCAAAGGTTGTTCGAAAAAACCTGTACCTATGAGAGCTTACATCTTGGCAGCGCAATACCTGCAACCTTATGCTAGAAGTATTATGTATGGTGAGGCTTGCTCGGCAGTACCTTTGTATAAAGCTCCAAAAAACTAATTTTAAGCTCTAATTCAAAATAAAAAGACCTATTAGCGATTACTAAAAGGTCTTTCTTTTTAATGCATTTCGTAGCTCTAAATTACCTGAAAATTAAATTCCGCTCTACTATTCTTCATTGTCTTCTTTCTCAACTGCATCTTTATAATCCGGGTATAAAAACTTATTGTATGGAAATCGTGTAATATGAATTTTCCTAACAGATTCATATACTCGTTCTCTAAATTCTTCAAAATTCTCCTTATTAGTAGCCGAAATAAATAAGGCATTTTGTTCCCCTAAACGACTCATCCAAGTTTGTTTCCATTCTTCAAGAGTATAATGTCTTGGCGTTTTCTCTGTCATCAAATCATCTTCGTCTATGGTCAAATGTTTGTAAGCATCGATTTTATTGAAAACCATAATAACGGGTTTATCACTCGCTTTAATATCCAATAAAATCTGATTTACAGACTCGATATGATCTTCAAATTCAGGATGCGAAATATCTACAACGTGTAATAACAAATCCGCTTCACGAACTTCATCCAATGTGCTTTTGAATGAATCCACCAATTGCGTTGGCAATTTTCGAATAAAACCAACTGTATCCGAAAGCAAGAAAGGTAAATTTTTGATCACTACCTTTCTAACAGTTGTGTCTAAAGTCGCAAACAATTTATTCTCTACAAACACATCACTTTTTCCAATGGCATTCATCAAAGTGGATTTTCCAACATTGGTATAACCCACTAAAGCTACACGTACCATGGCACCGCGATTACTTCGTTGCACTCCCATTTGCTTATCGATGGTTTTGATTTTTTCTTTAAGCAAAGAGATTCTATCACGAACAATACGCCTGTCTGTTTCAATCTCGGTTTCTCCAGGACCACGCATACCGATACCCCCTTTTTGGCGCTCCAAGTGCGTCCACAATCCCGAAAGCCTTGGCAATAAATATTGGCATTGTGCCAATTCTACTTGCGTTCTGGCATAAGAGGTTTCGGCTCTTTGAGCAAAAATATCAAGGATAAGATTTGTTCGATCTAAAATTTTACAATCAGTCATCATTCTCGAAATGTTCTTTTGTTGTGAAGGCGATAATTCGTCATCAAAAATCAACGTCGATATATCATTTTCTTTTACAAAAAGACAAATTTCTTCTAGTTTTCCTGTCCCCACAAAAGTCTTAGGATTGGGGCGTTCCATTTTTTGTGAAAAGCGTTTAATCACTTCTCCACCGGCTGTAAATGTCAAAAACTCAAGTTCATCGAGATATTCATTCAATTTTTCTTCGTTTTGGTTTTGAGTTACAATCCCAACGATAGCCGTTCTTTCAAAATTTATTATTTCTTTTTCTAACATGTCTCTAAATAAGATTGCAAATTTAATGATTTTAATATTAGTATTTAGTAACCAGCGATTAGTAACTATTTGAAAATAATAGCAAATAGGGTACTATGTCTCCCTCTTAGCCCTGATCGTAATGAAAATCCTTGTTGTCCGGGGTTCGGACAACAAGATTGTAATGTAGAGCAGGAAACCATCTATATAAAAATGCCTAATCTTTCTGCTCCAAAAAAAAATGCCTTTCATTACTGAAAGGCATTTTTATATGAAATTTATTGTTTTATTTTTTAGAGAGTTTGGATAACAATCTTAGAAATTCGATATACAACCAAACTAATGTAATCATCAGTCCCATGGCACCGTACCATTCCATGTATTTTGGCATTCTTTGTTGTACTCCTTTTTCGATTCTGTCGAAATCCAGGAATAAATTTAAAGCTGCAACTATAATTACGAATACGCTAATTCCGATACTCATCATAGAATTTCCACGGTCTACTGGTACAAAACTCGTGAACATTGAGAACAACCAAGAAACTAAATAATATGTTGCAATGGCTAATGTTGCCGCTATAACTATTGATTTGAATTGCTCAGTTACTTTTACGATTTTATATTTGTACAATCCAAGGCAAACTCCAAATGTTACGAAAGTTGCGCCTACGGCTTGTGTTACAATTCCTGGGTATTGTGTTTCGAAAATAGCAGAAACTCCACCGATGAACAAACCTTCAAAAAGTGCATAACCCGGAGCTAAATAAGCGGAATATTGTGGCTTGAATGCGGCGATCACAACCAAAATTAATCCAACGATTGCACCACCAAATGCTGGCACTATTGGATTCATTCCATTGAAAGTAGCCCACCATATTACCGTTGCAGAAGCAATTAGTAATAAGAAAAGAATTAAACTTCTGTTGATCGTTCCTGACAAAGTCATGTCTTGATCATTTTCAATAACAACAGCATTAAATGTATTTTCACTTCTAGAAGTAGCTCTAGAAAACGTTTTGTTGTTTAAAAAAGGGTTATTCGAATTCATGTTTTTCTAGTTTAAATTTTACCAAATATAATTTATAATTTCGAGAAGCTTATTTAATTTTTTATTAATTTTTTTCTGCTATTTACTCGACAACCAAGACCTAGGATTGGTACAAGTAGTATTTTGATAAATAAAAAATTTCAATATTGTTTTGCCATCACCGTTGGTTCTAATTTTACCCAATGCTTGCTTTATACTCACTTTATCTCCTTTGTTTACATTTACCGAACTTAGGTTTTGATATATTGTAAAAAAGTCTCCATGTTGCAGCATGACCAACTTATTTACAGGAGAAAGAATCTGAACACTAAATACGACTCCTCCAAAAACCGCTCTGGCATTTGCTCCAGAAACAGTTGAGAAATCTAAACCACTATTGTGAATTACCAACGCTTTATATACTGGATGTGCTTGGTCTCCAAAACCTAAAGAAATAAACCCACTTTCTACTGGCCAAGGCAATTTTCCTTTATTGGCTTTAAAATTATCTGAGTCAACTTTTCCGTCTGGTGAAAGATCGATTTTGGTCGTCGAAACAGGTTGGATTTTCACAACCGTTTCTTTAGTTGATTCTATAGTTGGTTCTACTTTTGCAATTGCTTTTTCAACTTCTTTTGGAATCGGAATTGGCTTTGGTGCCGGTTTAGAATTGGCTTTAGCTTTGGCAGCTGCCAATGCATTTGCCTTATCAATTTCTTTTTTCTTTTCCAATGCTTTAGCTCTTTCCAGGGCAATAGCTTCGGCTTTTGCTTTATCAAGTGCAGCTTTTTCTCTTGCGGCTTTTTCCCTTGCTGCTTTTTCTTTGGCTGCCTTAGCTATTGCAGCTTTTCTATTGGCTTCGGCAATTGCGGCACGAATTAATTTATCAATTTTTCTATCTATTGCTCGTGATTCTGATTGTCTTTTCTTAATCTCTGCAATAATTTTAGTTTTATCCTTCTTTAAAGAAGCAACCAACTTTTCTTGCTCTTGCTTTTCTTTTTCCAAAGACAATCTTTCCTTATCATTCTCTTCAATGAGATGTTCTTTGGCGCTTTTTTGAACATCTAATTTGGCATTATAAGTATAAAGGGTATATGTTTTGGCTTTAATTTCTTCTCCTTGCATTTTCCTATAATTGGTATATTGTTTCATATACTGCGCTCTTTTATAGGCTTGCAGAAAACTATTTGAGGATAGTAAAAACATGGCTCTACTCTCTTCTGAACGACTTTTATAAGATTGCACAATCATCTTAGCATAATCTGCTTTGAGTGCTTCAAGTTCTTTTTCTAATTTATTGATTTGAGCTTGATTCTCAGAAATTGAATTTCCTAGAAGTGTCTTTTGTTTTTCGGTAGTAGCAATTAATTCTTCTTTAAGTTTGATTTTATTTTTCTGTAAAACAATAGCTTTGGTAGCTGTTTTTTCTTTCTTCTTTACCGTTTGAAGCTTCGTTTCGTTTTCTCGGATTTCTTGTTGAATTTTAACTTTACGCTCTTCTAATTTTTTTTGCTGGTTATCTTGGCTCCAAAGTAAAGCCGTGGTTGTTAGAAAGATAAAGCACAGAATTTTTTTAAACATCATAAATTATATATAATGCAAACTTAAGGAATGATTTTATAAAAAAACAGCACTATTTCATTTTTACAAATAAAATAGTGCTGCTTATATTTTTTATTAAAAACTTACATATTATACAACCAACTTGCTGGATTATTATAAGTTGTATTTTGTGAAATGGTAAACTTTAAAACTGTTTTTCCTTCACCATTAGTTCTAATTTTACCAAGGCTTTGTTTAGTCTTTACTTTTTCTCCTTTAGTTACAAAAACGCTACTTAAATTTTGGTAAACAGTAAAACAATCACCATGTTGAATCATAACAGCTTTATTTACTGGAGACAAAACCATAACGCTAGCTACTTCACCTTCAAAAACTGCTCTTGCAATTGATCCTTGTTCTGTTGTAATTTCGACTCCACTGTTTTTGATTGTAAGACTTGGATAAACAGGATGGGGCTGTTCACCATATCCCAACGACACAAAACCTTTTTCTACGGGCCAAGGTAATTTTCCTTTATTGGCTCTAAAATTATCTGCTAATATTTTGGCTTCGGCTGTTAATACAATTCTAGATGATGTATAGGTTCCTGCTGCTGCATTTGGATTTTCACTTGCTGCTTTTCTATTGGCTTCGGCAATTGCTTCACGAATTAAACGATCAATTTGGCGATCAATCGCTCTGGATTCCGTTTGCTTTCTTTTGATTTCGGCTGTGATTTTTTTCTTGTCTTTTTTAATCGAATTTACTAATCGTAATTGTTCCTTCTTTTCTTTTTCAAGAGATAATTTTTCTTTGGTATTTTCGGCTAATAATTTTTTCTTGGCTAATTTTTGAGTATTCAACTTTTCATTAAAACCTAAAAGTTCATTCGTTTTCGATTTAATTTCTTCGCCTTGCATTTTTCTATACCCCGTATATTGCTTCATATACTGTGCTCTCTTGTAGGCTTGCAAAAAATTCTGCGATGACAATAAAAACATTGCTCGACTTTGTTCCGATCTACTCTTATATGATTTAACAATCATCTTAGCGTAATCTTCCTTGAGAACGACCAATTCTCTATTCAGTTTGTTTATTTTTAACTGATTTATATACATGTCATTACCGAGAATTTTAGTTTGTTTCTCTGTAGTATGTATCAATTTTTCTTTAAGTTTTATTTTATTATTTTGTAAAATAATCACGCTAACGGCCGATTTTTCCTTTTTCTTTACCGAATTCAATAGCTTTTGATTGTCCAAAATTTCTTGTTGAATTTCGGCTTTACGCTTTTCTAATTTTTCTTGTTGCGACTCTTGCCCCCAAATTACTGAGGTCGTGCATAAAAAAAATAGTCCTAAGAGAAATTTTCGCATTTTACAATTGTATATGGGTTCAAATTTACTTAATTAAAATTCTTTTATAATCATTTGGCACGCTATAAGGGAAATTAAGTTCTTCATTTAAGTTAATACTATTATATCCTAAATTAATTTCAGTCTTGCCTTTTTCTTGTTCCGCATTTATGTTTATATCCGTAGGAAATTGAGATTCATTATACTTTTTATAATCTGAATACAAAACTTCAATCTTTCTGTTTTCGGCAATTTGTGCAATCTGTTGTTTGTTTAACAAAAAGGAGTCTTTGTCAAAAAAGAAATATTTTTGGATATTATTTTTTGAAAGGTCCTCCAAACGATACGATTGATCAACTAATGAATCTTGATATTTTCCTTTCGTTAAATCATCCATCGCCTGACCTATTAATATGTTCTGTACTTTATTAAAATTCAAATCAGTTCCTAACCACTTACTCAATGAACTAAAATCTCCTTCAAAATAAGTACCGCTCAGTTTTTCATAATAACTTACCGAAGCGGGAGTTATTAAAGCTTTTGCCATCGTAATCCCCAAAAAACGGATACTAACTAAAATCTTCTCGTCTTTTTTGATTTTAATTTCAGCTGTTAAATTTTGACTTTGTTTCTCGTCACGATATTTTACATTCGATTTTATATTCAAAGTTTTAAAATCGCTTTTATTATCATAGAAATTTTTCACAATTCGATCTGCATTCATGCGATTCGAATCTTCTTTTTTGTTTTTTTCTACTACTTTACCCTTCACTTTACAAGACACTAAAAGTAGCGAACTGCTCGTGCAAATCATACACACAAAAAATAGTCTTATTAGAAATCGATTCATTATTTTTTTCCTTTTAATAATTGATTGGCTTTGTTAAAATATAATTCTTTCTTGGCAGTATCTCCTAAGCCACTATAGGCTTCTCCAAGTTGTATATTGAAATTGATTTCTAAATCTTTATTTTCAACTACATAATCAAGTCCCATTTCAAGAACCTCTTTGGCTTTTTTAAATAATTGCAACTGATTATTGGCCAATCCGGCATAATAATAAAACTGCGGTTCTGCCGGATAAGTATCAATCATTGCCATTGATTTTTTGAGTACTGGCTCAAACTGTTTTAGTTCGGTATTGGCTTGCAGCCAAAGCAAACTTCTTTCCAGATCAACTTCTGGACGGTTTTTCTCTGACATTTCATAATACTTAATTGCCTTATCCCATTGTTTTTTACTGTGATACAATTTACCAATTTCCTTTGGAACATCGACAGTAGTATCGTTTTTAAAATATCCTATGGCATTGTCCAAATCAGGTATAAACTGCGGGTTTGCATTGGTAAAAAGCAAGAATTCATTCAGAATTCGGTGCTTAATTTTGGAATCAATTTTAGGACTTGCCAAAACTAAATTCATGGACTTTGCAGCATTTGCGCCATCATTTTTTTCAAGATAATTTTTAAACAAACTTACTTGAGCCCAAACTGATTCTGGTATTTCTTTTTCTAATTTTTTGGCAACTTCCTGAGCTTTATCTTCTTCGTTGTTATTATTGTATAAAAAAATCAAAGCAATATAATTGGATTCTTCCTTTGGGTTTTTATCGATAAGCGCTTTCAAATTATCAGCCTCAGAATTTTGGAATTTTCCTTCAGATAAGATTTGCATTTTATACAATTCTCTTCTTTCTGTTTTCCCAACTTTATCATTTAATTCATTGATAGCTACCAAAGCTTTGTCATATTGTTTGGTCACCATATATAGTGAGACTAAATCCTCTTTATACTCTTCGTCGAAAGGAATAAGTTTATTGATGATGACTATGGCTTGATTGAAATCTTTAGATTCATAACACACATCATACATACCTTCCCAATACCATTTGTTAGTAGGATCAATTTGTGAGGCATGTTCATAAGAAGCATAAGCATTTTTATAATCTTTGGAAGCCAGATAATTCTTTCCCATTTCAAAATAAATGACAGCATTATTAGGTTTCAATTTTAAACATTGTTCTAAGGCTACTAACGATTTATCATAATTTTCAATGCTTTTTTGGAATATTGATTCGTAGAAAAAATCCTGAAACTTATCTCCATCTACTTTAATATCCTCTGGTTCAGTTTGTGCCAATACCATAACAGTATTGCTCAGCAAAACAGAAATAGTGAATATGAAAGTCCATTTTTTCATCATTGAAAATAAATGTTTGACAGCAAAATTATTAGTATGAATTACCTTTGCAAAATAAATTAAAAAAACAACAAAGCAGCATAATAAATACTTAAAAATGCTGCCTTGTTGTTTTTTACTAATGTTTTAAATTATTCCAAAACTGAATAATCTCCAATGCTTATGCTCGTGAATTTTCCATCGAAACTAGCATGATTTCCTATCATTGCATTATCTAAAACAGCATTTTTTATATGTGAATGTGTTTGTATTAAACTGTTTTTAATGGTACTATTTTGTACATGACAACCATTTCCTAATGAAACATTTGGCCCAACAGTTGCATTGATTAAAACTACGTTTTCACCAATATAACAAGGAGGAATTATAGTTGAATTTTCTAATTTCACATTTGCATCAACTAAATTAACTCCATCGTTGTGAAGGAAACCAAGCATTCTTGAATTGGTTTCTACTGTAACATCTTTGTTACCGCAGTCCATCCATTCATCCACTTTTCCAGGGACAAATTTCATTCCTTTGGCCATCATTTGTTTGATTCCGTCATTGATTTGGTATTCGCCACCGTGAATGATATTGTTATCTAATACTGATTGTAATTCGTTTTTCAACACCGCTACATCTTTGAAATAATAGATTCCAATTACAGCTAAATCTGAAACAAATTCTTTTGGTTTTTCTACTAATTCTACGATTTCGTTATTAGCATTCAAATTAATAACACCAAAAGCTTCCGGCTGGTCAACTTGTTTTACCCAAATAACGCTATCGGCCGTAGTATCCAAATCAAAATCGGCACGAATTAAAGTATCCGCATAAGCAATTACCGCTGGTCCGCTCAATGAATCTTTGGCGCACATGATAGCGTGACCTGTTCCAAGAGCTTCATTTTGATAATAAATGGTGCCTTTTGCACCTAATTTTTGAGCAATGGCTATTAAATCTTCTTCTACTTGTTTACCAAAACTTTCGTGAATTACAAAAGCAACTTCTTCTATTTCTTGATTTAAGACTGCTGCGATATCTTCAACTAATCTATGAACAATTGGTTTTCCAGCAACTGGAATTAATGGTTTTGGAATTGTTAATGTGTGTGGGCGAAGGCGCGATCCACGTCCTGCCATTGGTACTATTATTTTCATTATTAACGTCATTACGAGGAACAAAACAATTTCTCCTCAAGTTGTTGATTATATTTTATAAGCAGCGACTGAATACTAAATTCTGAACACTGAATACTATTTTACTCCTGTGCTTCCAAAACCACCTGCTCCTCTTGAAGTTTCAGATAATTCCTGAACTTCAATCCACTCGGCACGTTCATGTTTAGCGATGATAAGTTGTGCGATGCGCTCTCCGTTTTCAATTACAAAAGCATTATTGGATAAATTTACTAAAATTACACCTATTTCTCCCCTATAATCGGCATCGACAGTTCCGGGTGCATTGAGAACGGTGATTCCGTTTTTAGCAGCCAATCCGCTTCTTGGTCTTACTTGTGCTTCGTAACCTATTGGTAATTCTATAAAAAGACCTGTTTTTACAATAGTTCTTTCTAATGGTTGTAATGTTATTGATTCAGTCAAATTGGCTCTCAAATCCATTCCTGCCGAAGCAATAGTTTCATAATTGGGTAAAGCGTGTTGTGATTTGTTGATGATGTTTATTGTCATATCTTTTTGAATGTATAATGTTGTTTTGTAACGGAATGCCCTAGCCCTGATAGAAACGGAAATCCTTTATGGTTTTTCTTTAAAACCATAAAGATTGCAGTGAATAGCAGGAAATAGCTCCTAATTTTTAACAGGACGTTTCATGATTCGCAAAAGTGTGTCTTTTTCGTTGTAATAAATAAAGCCTATAAATATGGCTAAAAGTAAAACTCCGATATAATAATTTTGATTAAATCCGTAGAAAGAAATGCATGAAAAACCAATGGATAGAGATAAATAACCACCAATTTTTTTCTTGTCGTAAGGAATTGGGTAATACTTGTTTCCGAAATAATAGGAAATGAACATCATACTCCCGTAAGCCGAAAGTGTTGCAATCGCTGATCCGTAATAACTGTATTTTGGAATCAATAAAAAGTTTAAAACCAAGGTTACGATGGCTCCAATTATCGAAATATATGCGCCTACATATGTCTTATCGATGAGTTTATACCAAACAGAAAGATTGGTGTAAATCCCAAGGAAAAAATTAGCCAAAATGATTAATGGAACTACTTTCATAGCTTCCCAATACGAAGAATTTGGAATCATAACTTGTTTCAAAAGATCGGCAAAAACAATTACAGATAATAAAATGAAAGAACCAAAAATTACAAAATATTTGGTCACAGTTGCATAAGTTTCCGGTGCTTTTTCATTGGAAGCATGACTAAAAAAGAAAGGCTCAATTCCTAAAGTATATGCGGTTCTGTATAAAACCATAAAAAGCCCTAATTTGTAGCATGCGGAATAAACACCTACTTGTACATCGGCGATATTGGCTGGTAATAATTTACCCAAAAGAATTTTGTCAAATTGTTCGTTGATGGCAAAAGCAATTCCAGCAATCATTATTGGTAATCCATAACGCATCATTCGTTTCCAAAGTTCAAAATCGAATTTCCATTTTATGGTAAAATAGTCTGGAAAAAGCACTACGAATGTTAGAAAACTAGCAATAATATTAGCAAGGAAAATATAGCCAATTTGGAAGTTTTCAATATAAATCGAACCCAGAAAACTTTCCGGATCTGATGCAGAAACTTTTGGCAAAACCAATAAAAAGAATAGATTCAGACATAAATTAACAACAACGTTTCCAATTTTGATTGCCGCATAAAATATAGGTCTTTGATTGGCTCTTAATTTAGAAAAAGGCACTATAACAAAGGCGTCTAAAGCCAAAATCCAAATCGAATAGGTAATATATTGTGTATCCACTCCTGACCAAAGCGCCAAGGAATTTCGAAACATTAAGGCTATAAAAATAAAAAGTATTGTAGACCAAAAAATAGATATGATTGTCGTCTCGACAACACTATCCTTGTTCTTTTCAGCATTATAAAATCTAAAGAAAGCGGTTTCCATTCCATAAGCCAGAATAACATTAAAAAAAATCATCCAGGCAAATATTATCGATACCTTACCGTATTCTCCTTGTGGTAATAACCCTGTGTAAAGTGGTACCAACAAGAAGCTGAACATTCTTGGTATTACTGTAGCAAGCCCATATATGGCCGTTTGTTGAAAAAGCTTTTTATATAATCCCAAAATGAATTGTATGTTAATTATTATGAAACAAAAATAACCATTTCTTTGATTATTTTTAATGTTTTGCTATTGAATAAAGTTAAAACTGATTCAGAATTTAGGTTAACTGATCTTCATTTAGCATTTTTACAAAATGAAACCCTCTTGGTTCATAGCCTTGATTATAATAAAAACGATGCGCTTTGAAATTTCCAGTGAATGCATCCAAAACTATAACATTACAATTTTCTTCTTTGGCTTTCACATTAATATAATCAGTCATCATTTTACCAATTCCTTTAGATCTGTGCTCCGAATGCACAATAAAATTATCAATTTCGATGTACTTTCCTGTCCAAAGTTTAACGGCTGTCCAAAACCCACTTATCCCAACACAAACATCTCCATCAAAAACAGCGACTTGTTTGTAATTATGTGGAATCATTTCCTTTAAATAGGATTCGTATTTTTCTATAGTAAGCTTAGGATACAAATGCAGCATCACATCAATTTGAGCCAGCATTTCAGTAACGGTAGTAAGTTCAATGATTTTCAATTGAATAGAATTTAAAATAAAAGTAAAAATACTCAAAAAGCAATGATTCTGAAACAAAGAAAGTTTATTGAAAAATCACTAAAAGTGGGTATTGCAGAAAACCTTTTAATGTTTGTTATTTGTAAAGTTAAAAAAAGATAGGGGTTTATAAAGCTAATTGTCCCCACAAAACAAAGCTTGGGTAAAAGCTAAGAGACCCATAAAAAAAACAGAGCAAAAGGGATTCATAAAGCTAATTGTTCCCTCAAAAAAACAAAGCCCCCATAAGGATTCCCCCTTTAATATTAAACGAAGGATTATAAAGCTATTTGTCCTTTTAAAAAAAACAAAGCAAAAAAGAGCCTTTTGGCTCTTTTTTTATTTCTATTAGGTTTAAACAAAAAGTTGATTTAAATTTATGCTACAACATAGAATCACTTTTAATTAAAATTTGACAAGTTTTATTTGTTTTCTAATAATCCACATAAAAAAACACTATCATGTTAAAAAACAAAATATAACCTCTTTTCAATAGAGCCTGGAACAGGCTTTAAAACTCCTTAAAAATTCAACTTAAAATTTCTATTAAATTGACATGACACAAAGATTTATTGCATTCCTTTTTAGTTTAACTATTATTAGTTGTTCTTCATCTAAATCAAATAAAGATGATAAATCGTTTAAAAAAACCTCTTTTAAAACTGCTGATATAGAAATTTATAGTGGAATTTTAAACACGAAAGATAGCGTTTTTAATGTCGCCTCGAGTGCAATTAAAGTTGGAAACCAAATATTGGTAACTGATACAGAAAACAATCTCATCCGAAAAATTGAAAAGAATAAAATTTCCACTTATGTTGGTAACGGACAAAAGGAAAACCGCGAAGAACAAGGAATTCTTGCTTCATTGAGTAATCCTGAAAACATAACCATTGACAGCAAAAAAAACATATATGTATCTGTAGGCTACCACCAAATTTACAAAATTGACAACCTTGCAAATGTCACACATTTTGCAGGGAGACGTATTAGAGGAACAATTGATGGTGAACGTGGTGAGGATGGACAAAAAGATAAAGCTTCTTTTGATTTTATTAAAGGGATGATAATTGATTCAAACGACGAAATATTTGTTGCTGATGGCAATACAATTCGAAAAATTGACAAAAACGGTTATGTTTCTACCATTGCAGGAAGTAAACAAAAAGGAGATAAAACTGGAAAAGCTAGCGAATGCCTCTTTAATCAAATTTCAGATATAGCATTAAACAAAGAAAAAGAATTGTACATAGTGGATCAGGTAAACATGAAAATTAAAAAATTAAGTCCTGACGGTTTTGTTTCTACTTTTGTTCCCAAAGGTTTAATCAACTGGCCTTGTTCAATTACAGTAGATAGCAAAGGAATGGTAATTGCTTTCGATAGTAATGCTAAAAAAATATATGTATTTGATCAAAAAGGGATACTCATTAAAACAATAAAAAATAACTTATTAACAGAACAAGAGTATTCATTTCAAGTCAAAATAAAAGTAGATGATAAAGACAACATTATTCTACCATCCAAGGACCTTATTAATATTATCGAAAAAAATGGTCAAATAACCCAATTTGGTCAAAAATATGGAACTTGTAACAATGGAGCTATCAAAACTGCTACCTACAATTCTCCTTTTGATGGTGTTTTTGATAAACAAGGCAATTTGTTTGTCATTGACAGAGCGAATAATTTAATAAGGAAAATTTCCAGAGATGGTTTAGTAAGTACTTTTTGTGGCAATGGGAAATATGGGAAAACCGTTGAATACGAGTTTTGAATACCCTCAAGCCATAACAATAGACAATAACGATAATCTTTATGTTATCAATGGAGATTGGAAAACTGTAACCATCACGAAAATTGATACTAACGGAAACTCTTCAGTATTTTTAAATCCTGCTGAAAAAAATCTAATCTATGATAGATTCTGTGATTTAGTTTTTGATTCAAAAAACAACCTATATATTTCTGATAGTGCCAAAAATAAAATTCACAAATTCGATTCTCAAGGAAATATACTTGATTTTGATTTACTTGAAACCTTAAAAGAACCAGCAGGATTATCAATTGACAACAAAGACAATCTACTAATTTGTGATTCATACAATAATAGAATTATCAAAGTTTTGGAAAATGATAAAACTCAAATAATCATTCCAAACAATGAAATTACTTTTAATGAACCTGAAAATATTACTTTAGACAAATTAGGAAACATATATGTAACCGACTGTAATAGAACACGTATAATTAAAATTGATAAAAATTTAAATTCTAGTATTTTTCTTAATCAATCAACTTTGGGCAAAAACAAAGATCATAACCTAAGTGAATACCAAAATACTTTAAAAATAGAAGCCTTAGAAAATGATATTTATGCCTTTGATAAATATGACAATCTAATAATCAAATTGAAATAATGTAATTCTTATAGCATAAAAAAGTCCCGCCAATTGCGGGACTTTTTTATAGGCACATTCACAATAAAACAATCACTTGTTTTTCAATGAAATAGGTATTATATTAGAAGGAACAAACCCCGAAAATGCTCAAAAAGAGTCAAAAACGGGGTTTTCTTTTAAAGTGTGATGACAAAA